>Ga0307983_1000055_pt1 | contig 70011 bp, 67 predicted proteins | sample OrgLakmetagen991_FD_201845 | JGI IMG/M metagenome (GOLD analysis project Ga0307983, IMG submission 201845) | Saline water microbial communities from Organic Lake, Antarctica - #991 | ecosystem: Environmental > Aquatic > Non-marine Saline and Alkaline > Saline | place: Antarctica: Organic Lake...
CCCTCCTGTATGGGGCGCAAATTGCGGGCAATGATCATGCCCATGCTCTTGTTCTTGGTAGTCTCCTCGTCAATGACGCCGTCGAATTTCTGTTGCTGTATGCCCAAATCGTCCAGCATCGCGTCCCGCATGTCCTGCACCTCGGCGCACAACAAGTCGTCGATGGGGTGCACCCGCCCGCAAGTGCGCCGGAAGACGGTGGGCACAGTGCTCGCCAACTCCCCAAAGGCGCCCTTGCGCATGCCGCTGCGAATCACTTCAGCCGGCATTTCGGGGTGCAGCGCCGCCTGGGTGTCAAAGTGCGCCCAGGCGTGATTCAGAATGTGCACCTTCTGCCCCGGCGGCAGCGTGGCCCACGAGGTGGTTCGGGCGGCCTCGGTTGCCACCACAATGTTGCGGGGGTCCGCGGCCAGCGCCTGCATCTTGGACTTGGTCATGGCTTGCATGCCCATGCTCACGGAGGAGCGGGCGGCGGCTGCCGCGGCGTCGTCATCCCCAGCGGCTTGCCCGCCAGTGGCGCTTTTGCGAGTGCGGTCCATATTGACGCGGGTTTATTGGTGCCGCCGTGGCGCGGGGGGGAGGGCGGGCGCGCAGGTCCCTCCACCGCGTTGCCTGTCGGGTGCAGCACCAGCTGTGTTCCCGGGGCAGACACACACAGCACCCCGGCGTCGGCAGAGGTGGCGTATGTGCGCCGCTTGACCACGGTGCCGGCCACCTTGGCGGCTTGGCGCTGCGTCTTGCGCTGGGCGGTGCACCGCCGACTGTGCGCGGCAACCTCCCCCTGCTTGGCCATGAGCACCACGTCAATGCCGCTGCGCATCATCCAGTACACAAAGTTCACCTGGGCCACCGTGGTGGGGTACTGTGTGCCCTCGTGCAGCACACTGATGTGCCCCCTCCGCCCCGTGCGCGCGTCCTCCCGGCAGTGCGCGTCAAAGGCGTCCCGCAGGTACCCCGCGTGCAGCGCGGTGGACAGGGCAGGGGGGAAGACGACGTGCTGCCCGCCCAGGCCGTACGTCGCATCCACCGGGTTCCCCCGCCCATAGTTGGTGCAGAACCAATTGAAGTTGCGCATGTGCACTTGCTCCCCATCCCCCGAGCTGCGGGAGGTGCCGATGCACTTGACCAGGCGCCGCAGCCGCCCCGCATCCGAGAAGAAGGCGCGCCTCCTGTCCAGCAGGACGTACATGCCCACACTGACCCCCTTGCTGCCGCTGAAAAAGGGCGGCCGGGCGTACACATATGTGCGCCGGGGCAGGGGCGCGGCGTCTCCCGCGGGCGCCGGCGCGGCGGGCGCCAGGTGCCACGAGGGCGGGTCCACAGCCGCCTTTTTACCCACCACCACCCGGCGGGTGGTCAGGGCGCGTGTTTTTTTGTCGGGACACGCCAGGGCGTCCAGCCGCGCCTTGCCGTGCAGCACATCGTGCAGGGTGTGTCGCTCCGGGCTGTCGCGCAGTGCGCGGCGCAGCTGCGCAATGACGTTGTTGTCCATGGCGGCGGGCGCTGCTGCTCCCGTGCACACCAAATGCCCCGATGCAGTGGTGAGATATGGCCCACAGCAACCGCGTGCGGTGCGGCGCCCAAGTTGTGTGAGCCGCTTTGGCGGCCAAATCGAGGACCCCTTTCAATCCGACACCGCCCTACCGCCATGTTGTGGTGTGCTGGGGGAAAAATGCATTTGACACGAGCCGCTCGCCGCACAACAAAAGTGTGACCATTGGCTGGGCTCTGCGCCGCACCGAGCACACTTTCCCGGGCAGTCATGTACATTGTGTGGACGCCACTGAACAGCATGCTCAACGCGGCGGGCCTGCACAGCACCGTCACCGTGGCCCTGCACAACTTCCGCCCCGTGGCTGTAAAGGTGGCCCATCCCTCCAGCAGGGCGTGGAGCGAGGTGCACATGCTGCGCTCGCTGCAGCCCCACCCCAACATCGTGCGCCTGCTCTCGGCGCAGCCCCTCACCACTGCCGGGGTGGTGACCACCACTGAGTTGGCGTACGCCGACCTGCTGCACCTAATGAGCATGCGGCACGCCTCCAGGGGCTTTGGGGCCGCAGACGCCACCTTTAGGCGGTGGATGGGGGAGGTGGCCAGCGCCCTGGTGCACATGCACGCGCAGGGCGTGGCGCACCGCAACGTGTCCCCCGAAAACATCCTGGTGTGCGACGTGGACGGTGTGGTGGCGGGGGACACGGCGCAGCCGGGGTTCCCCACGGGACACCTCACGCGCGCGGTGCACGCAGCGGCGGCCAGGGGCGCGCCGGACTTTATGCTTGCGCCGCACACGCACCAGGGCAAAAGCACGGCGCTGCGGTGCGCCCGGCAGGCGTACCTGCACTGCCGGCGCCTGGGGCGGCCCATGGAGCAGTGGGCCGGGACGCAGGCGCGTTTGGGCGACTTTCGCTTCGCCACCACCGCGGCGGGCAGCGCCTCCCCCGTGGGCTGCTTCCACTACATGTCCCCCGAGATGTACATGCTGTACCTGGCCCACGCCAACGCCAAGGAGGTGGTCAGTGTGTGGGGCGAGGAGGTGCTCCTGCAAATGCTGGGGGAGCGGTACGACGCGCAGGCGTGCGATGTGTGGAGCTTCGGGGTGACGCTGTACACCCTGGCCTTTGGGCGGCGCCCCTTCCAGCTGGCCGCAGTGACAGACCGGCGCTTCCGGCGCTTTGTCAAGGCCAACGACGGCGCTGCGTGGAACAAGGTCCTGGCCACAACGCCAAAGTCGCCGCCGGGGGCGTGGGACGACGACCCGCCGTGGGTGTGGCCCGCCCAGGCCAACACGGCCCTGGTCATGCTCATCTGCAACTGCCTCAAGGTGTGCCCCGCCCAACGGCCCTCCATGGAGTGCATTGCCCTGCATGCGTGGTTCACCGACCCCCAGTGGAGCCCGCCGTGGTCCTCGTGGGAGCCGCCCTCGCCCGACTGGCAAGCGGTGCCGATGCCGGAGCTGCCCCCCTCCCCGCTCGTGGCGGCGCTGCCGCCCGCCGCCGCGGCGCAGCCACCGCCCCTGTCAAATTCATAGCGCCACCCCAGCCACCACCGCCTTGTGCCACCCACACCCCTGTCAGCGCCATGTCTGTGCAGGACAACTACCCCAGCTACGCCGACGTGGATGGCGCCCGCGTGTTCGGGGCGCACACCCCCGGCAGCGGGTGCACGCCCGGCCTGGGGCAGCCCATCACCACGGCGCCGCCCGGCGTGCCGCACACACACAGCAACGGCGTGCGCGTTTCGGTGAGCACCCAGCACAGCGCCGCCTCTGTCGGCAGCGCCGAGACGCACCGGCAGGTGGAACGCATCCTCAAGCGGCGCACCGACTTGGCCAACCCCCGCACGGCGTGCACACCGGTGGACGGTGTGACGGCAGCCTTCCCAGCCACGCCCCCCCGCCCCACCAGCGGCACCGACGCCAAGCACGGCAACATCGAGCGCATGTCGGGGGAGATGGTGGCTGCGGCGCGGGCGGCGACGCAGAGCGGCGTGAACAGCGCCAAGGTGGCCCACGAGCCCCACCCCTACATGGCGGCGTGGCGGGGGTGGCTCATGGCCCGCATGCGGGACACGGAGCGCACCCTGTTCCCGGGGCCGGACCAGCCGCCCCTCAATGGCCAGGGGGAGATTGACATGGCCGGCAGCATGTACGACGCGCTGCACGCCACCGACGACTCCCACGAGTCGTGGCTGTGGCCCACGGGCGTGCCGCAGGGCATGGTGTGCTGGCACGATGGGCACTGCTTCCAGGGCCCCCCAGTGGCCATCCCGGTGCGGCGGGAGTTGAGTGGGGTGTACGTCATGGACGGCGCCTTTTGCAGCGTGCCCTGCGCCGTCGCGTACATCCAGGCCCAGCCCCACGGGGAGCAAGTGCGCAACACCCAGTTGATGATGCTCACCTCCTTCCTGCGCACCGTCATCCCCCACGACGCCACGGCGGTGGAGGGGCGGCTGATGCGCCCCGCGGTGCCCCTGCGCGCCCTGCAGTGCAGGGGCGGCTCCATGACCATCGAGCAGTGGCGCACTGCGTCCCACTGCGACGTGCTCACCATGACGGAGCGGGTGCCGCCCTATGTCCCCGACACTGTCATGATGGAGCTGCAGACCCGCGACACAGTCATGCTGGCCAAGTTGGAGACGGAGCACACGGTGCGCCCCAAGACGCAGCACATTGAGATCCCCAGCTCCCACGTGCCCGAGCTGGACGCCTTTGCGCACATGAAGGAGGTGGCCTCCAGGCAGCACGGCGCGTGCATGTACGCGGCGCACTGGGACGCGCACGGCGGCGGGGACGGGGACGGGGACGGCGGCCCAGGCGGTTCATAGGTCCACACAGTGTCTTGCCTTCCTGAATAAACAACCACTCCCGTCACACACACACACACGCACACACACCATGGACGACACCGAGTCAGTGCTGGGGTTCAACCTGGGGGAGGCCATGCGCACCTACGGGCGCGCGTCTGACCGCTCCACCGCTTCGCACGTGCGCCGCGTGGACGCCTTGCGGGCGCCGGCCGCCGAGGAGCCCGCCCGCGCCGCCGTGGCCCGCGACGAAAAGCCCTCTGCCGCGGCCAAGATGGACACCATTGTGGAGGAGGGGCAGCCCAAGCACCGCTCCAAGCTCATTCTCATTCTCATCCTGGTGGCGCTGGTGGTGTGTGTGGGCGCCTATGTCTACCTGAAATGGCGCCAGCGCCGCGCCCAGGCCAAGGCCGACCAGGCACTGCAAGCGGCCGACATTGCAGAGGCCGAGGCGCTGGCATCGGCCGGCGCCACTGCCGCCAGCGCAAAGGGCGCGGCAAACGCCATGCCCACCCTCACCGGACCGCCACAGCGCGGCAACCTGTTCCAGCACGTCCCGCCGCCCGCCCAGGCGGCGCCGCAGGTGCGCGAGGAGCAGCGCGGGCGCGACGCCATGCAGGCCGCCGAGCCCCTGCCCGAACCGCCCAGCCCGCCCAAGCGGCACGTCCGGGCGCCAGTGCCCGCGCCGCCCACCCAAGCCCCGTCGGGCGTGGCGGAGCCCCACGTCTTTGCCGAGGAGGACTTTGACGCCATGGTGCGGCACGCCAAGAGCCTGGACGCGCAGCTCGCGGACATGGGCATCGAGATGCCGCACACGGACTTCGAAAAGGACACTGCCACGGCGGTGCTGCACTACGTGTACTCTGCCGAGCGCATGGTGCGCATGAACGCCGCCGCCGTCAAGAGCGAGCGCGCCGACATCGATGTGCCCGCTGGCGTGGAGGTGCTCAGCGATGTGGAGGAGTCTGACGGCGACAGCGGCGTCGCGGAGAGCAAGACGCCCGAGGGCAGCCGTGGGAGCGACGGCGCGTCGCGCCCCTCGGCCAAATCGACGGCGGACGACCTGGATTGAGGCACGTGCCCATAATGCATTAAAGACACGGGCACACACACACACACACGCGCGCGCACAATGACAACCTCGCAGCCTGTTGTGTCAACCGCGCTTTTCGCCTGCACATGGATGGCGTGCTTATGGGCCGGCGCAGCCACACCCGCCCTGGCGTGGTGCCTCATCCCTGTCCTGGCCGCCCTGAAGACCGCCGTGGATTGGGCGCTGCACCCTCGCTTCTACGGCACGCACTGTGCCGCGACGCTGTGCCTGTCGCCCCTCCTGGGCCTCGCGGGGGTGTACTTTATGGGTGTGCCGGCGCGCACCGCAGCGGCCGCTGCCACGGGCGTCGCTGTGCAGCACCTCGTGGTGGTGGGCGGGGCACACTTGGTGGCCTTTGTGCGCTGTGTGGTGGACATGCACACCGTACGGACAAACCGAAAATCAAAGCCCCTCCTCATTTCCACCGTGCCGCTCCCGCCGCCTGTGCCCCGCTCCCCCGCCACCCTCATTGACGTTAGCGTGTGACCCAGCCATGTGCGCCGCGACAGTGGCGCCGCCCTTCAACCCGCTGTGCGGCACGCCGCACTGGTCAGCCATCCTGGCCTGCATGCACGAGTGCGGCCTGGCGTCGTCCATCGCCACGCAGAAAAAAGCGGGGGTCTCCTCCGCCAGGGCGCACGCCCTGCGCGTGGCCAGTGTCCTCCTGTGGAACCGGGGCTACTCCTGCCTGCCCGACCAGGTGCCCGCCGACGCTGAGCAGCAGCACCACATGCAGCAGGGCGTGCACGCGCTGTGCGCCGCCATGGGCCGCATTGACGCCAATCAGAGCGACACGTGCGAGGGGTGGGCAGTGGTGGCCCGTGTGCACGCCACGTGCACCTTTATGGACGGCAGTGCCACCGTGTGCGGGGACCATGAGCGGCGCGGCAGCGTCTGCTGGCTGGCCACACCCGCCCCCGGCCACGACAAATTGAGCAAGCAATCCGTCACCACCCTGGTCAACGCGGCGCTCGAGGGCGGCGCGGACCGCCTGTTCATTGTGCTCACCACAGTGGCCACCTTCACCTACCACTGCAAAGAGGCCCTGCGGGACCGGTGCGAGTTCCACCAGCGGGGTCTGCCGGTGGAGGTGGTGGAGCACAGCGCCCTGTGCCACGTGAAGCCCCTGCACGCCCTGGTGCCGCACCACACCGTGGTCCCCTCCGACAAGGTGGCCGACACCCTGAAAAAGTGGCGGCAGTCACCCATCCCGGCGCTGGCCGACAAGCTGCCCCAGTTGCTGCCCACCGACCCCATTGTGCTGTGGTATGGCTGGCGGCCCGGCACCATTGTGCAGTACACGGCGCGGCTGGGCAGTGGCTCCATAGCCTCCACCCGTGTGTGTCGCGTAAAGCCAGCGAGCGCCACCACACTGTCTAAAAAGCACAAGGCAACGTGGTTGGTCATGTAGGGGTATGAATGCATTATGTTGTGGTTGAGCGCACAGTACACACGCGCGCGCGCGCGCGTTTACATCAACTTGAGTGTGCCGTGGTCCTCCAGCAGGTCCAAAGCGTCGTCTGAGGAATCCTTGGAGCTGTACACATTGATGTCCACAATCTCCTTGATCTCCTTGTTGCCGCGGTACTGCTTGACCAGCTTTCGGAACTCCACCAGGGCCTGTCGCTGGGTGCGCAGCTCGCTGCTGCGCCACACATCCCGCATCTGGCCAGTGCCGTCGGGCACAGGCAGCCCCGAAAAGTTCAAGCTGTCGTGCCCCTCGAACATGCACGCAAGAATGGGCTCGTCGGCAGAGTAGTCAATGGCCACACTGAAATAGCGCTTGTTGTTCACGCGCTTGGTGGCTGGGCGCTTGGCCACGGGCTCCTCAACAGCCGCCTCCTCGGACGAGGCGCGAGAGCGCTTCACACGGGGCTTCTTGACGGGAGCCGAGGGCGCCTTTGTGGCGGCGGCCTTGTCGGTGGACTTGGCCCGGGACTTCTTGGCGGCGGCGGGCTTGGCGGCGGCGGCTGCAGCGGCCTTCTTTGGGGCCTTTGCGGCGGCGGCCTTCTTTGGGGCGGCGGCGGCGGCGGCCTTGTCGGTGGACTTGGCGCGGGACTTTTTGGTGACGGACTTGGCGCGGGACTTCTTCTCTGCCTTTACGCCGGCCTCGCTCTTCTTGGCGAGGGCGGCTGCCTTCTTCACAGAGGCCTTTTGAGCGTCGGCCACTTTCTTGACGGCAGCCTTGATGGCCACCTTTTGGGCCTTGGCCACCTCTTTCTGCAGGTGGGTGAGGTCTCCAGTGACCTCTGCCAGCACGGGCTTCCAGCTGTCGGCCACAGCGGCCTTTTGCTCCAGGAGGGCCGAGCTGCTGTTGGTCAAGTTGTCGGCGAACTTTTCCAGGCCGGGGTTGGCCTTGACAATGGAGGCGGGAATGGTAATCTTCCCCTTGCCCAGGGCAGTGGCCTCGGCAATGAGCTGCTTCAAGCTCTTGTTCAAGTCGGTGACTTGCGCCTTCTTGGCGACGGTGCGCTCCAGGAGCTTGTCCAGTGGTGTGCTCTTGGGAGCGGTTTGTGTTGCGGCTGCCATGATGATGATGTGCTGCTGTTGGTTCCCTGTTGATCCGATGTTGCCCCTTTACTATGTGCGACTGAAAATTAAATAAATTGACCACACACCGCGAACGACAGCCAGTGCGGGACGGGACGCCCAGGCAAAGTGACACACCGGTGCAGCACACATGGGGTTGTCAAATTGCAACCGCAGGGGTGTGCAATTGTTTGAAAGGCAGGAAGGTGTCCCGGAACAGCCGCGTGGCGGTGTGCAGGTTGGTCGGTGCCTGGTCCGCCGCCAGCCGGGCCGCAGCCGCCACCGCCGCCGCGCCCTCCGGGCCGCAGTGCCGCGCCTGAAGAATGGCCGCCGCCCTGTCCGCGTCCATGCTCACCTCGTGCACGCCCAGGACACTGCTCATGCAGGTGGCAATGGAGTCCCGGCACAGCGTCTCTGCCACAATGTGCACGCCCTTGCCGGCAGAGGCAATGGCGTCTGCCACTTGGTGCTGGTGGGGCGCCGGCATGCACTCCATGCCGTGCAGCACGAGGCACACACCGGCCCGCCCAGCGTCCTGCACCACCCCCCACACCGCCTCGGCGCACTGCGCCGGCCCGTCCAAACACACATCCACCAGCACCACGTCGCACCCAGTCTTGGCGCTGCACGCCGCCGCAATGGCCCGTGCGGCGTGGGTTTTACCGCTGCCAGTGCGTCCATGCAACAAAACACGCACCGGGTAGCCCAGGGACAGCTCATCCCGCAAACACACTGCAACAATGTCCACCATATCCTCCATTCTGGGCGTGAAAACTGTGCTCACATCCAATGCATCGGCGGTGCCAGCCTCAATGACGCCTTCAGTTTGGGGCGGCGCCGAGTGGACATCTCTGCTGGCGCTGGTGGTGCGCCTGAAGGAGGGCGAGGGGGCGGGGGCCGCGGCTGTGGCGGACCCCGCCCTGCGCGACGCCGTGGCGGCGCGCATGCGCTCCCTAGGCACGCTCATGGTGTGCCCCTCGTGCAGGGAGCACTTTGTGGCGCACCTTGCGACCCACCCCCTGCCCCCTGTGCTCACTTCGACCAATCTGCTGGCCTGGCTCCGGGTGATTTACGCTGCGGTGGGCGCCCGCAAGGCCGCAGAGAGGCGCAGGTCGACGACCCTGTCCGCCCAGCAGGCCGCGCGGCAATACCACGTCGGCCATGCTCGACGTCGATGAAGTAAATGAGCGCACGAAGGAAACTCTGGGCGCCCTCTGCCACGCCGCCGCCGCATGTGTGCGGCTCCACCGCCCGCCGCGCCAAGTGGCTGGGCATCACTGCCGCGGTGCTGGTGGCCATCATTGTGTGCGTGGCCCTGTCGCGGCGGGCAGAGCGGTCGTGGTGCAGGCGCAACACTGGGGACTCCCACCAGGAGTACAACACACCCCGGGACGGCGCGTGCTCCCCCCACACTCCCCCGCGGTACATGTACCTGACGTACTGGGTGGGCGCGCTCATTGCGGTGTGGGTGCCCATCTCGGTCATGCTGCAGGGCTCCCCCAAGCACAGGAGTGTCGTGGCGGTGGGCAACTTTGCAGTGGCCACAATGGCTGCGCTGGTCCTAGTGGTGCGGCTGGGCGTGCTGGGCCTCCCCGGGAACTCCCCGTGGACCACCAACGCCCTGGACATCCTGCTGCACCTGCTGCTGCCAGTGATTGCCATTGCGCTCTTCCTGTGCACCTGCACCTGCAAGCTGTCCTCCACACACATATACATTGGCGTGGTGCTGGTGCTGGCCTTTACCAGCGCCTGGGCTGGGCTGAATGTGGCCACTTGGCAGGGAGGGCGTTCGTGGGTGTACGGCAAGTCGCTCGCGCCGTCAACAAAGACCGGCGCCTTTGCAATCGTCTTCACCTTGCTCCTCACCATTGCGCTGGTGTGGGGTCTGGCGGCCCTTAAACGCAAGCTGCACATCACCGAGACGGCCACGTGCATCGTGCACAAGCGGTGAGCCACAATGGCGGCTGCCCTGGACGCACACAATGTGCAGTGGAGCGACAACGAGGAGCTGGTGCGGGACACGGTGCACACCCCCGCGCTGCCCGCCCCGCGGTCCCTGCGCGCCGTGCTGGACTTTGACGACGCCGCCACCCAGGCGGCGACGCACTTGCTGCGCGAGCGCGGCAAGCTGCCCCCCGGCGCATCCCTGTGCCCCGCGGCCGCCCTCAGAGCGACGTGGCACGCCGACCGGTTCACCCGCTTGGCCTCGCTGCAGCGCGGCGCCGACTCGGTGCACGTCGCGGCAGAGGCGTGCAAGCGGCAGTGCACGCGGGGGGTGTACACCGCGGTGCGGGACATGGCAGACGCCCTGACCACTTCGGTGCAGGGCGCGCACGCTTGGGTGGCCGGCGCCATGGAGGAGTGCGCCGCGCAGTGCGCGCGCAAAGTGGTGGGGGTGCAGGCCGGCATGGACGCCCTGTGTGCCGCACAGGCGTGTGAGCGGGACGCCATGCAGGCCTTTTCGGTGGAGCTGCACGACAATGCGGCGCGCACCGAGTCCTCCAAGCGGGCGGTGGAGAAGCGCAGCGCCGCTCGAGCGGCCCTGCGGGACGGTGCCCGCCACGCCATGGCGCTCAGCGCGCACTTTCAGCGCACCACGGCGCACGCCGAGGCGGCGGCGGCGGCGTCCTTGGAGCAATTCGTGGACAGCGGCGCGGCAGACGCGGCGGCGTCGTGCGGCAGCGCCGTGTCCGGCGCCTGCTTGACGGCCAAGCAGGTGGGCGCGGACCTGCTGCAGGACATGGAGTGGTGCGCCGCCAATGTGGTCCGGGTGCTCAGCGCCACGCACATTTCAGGGGTGAATGGGTCCGACGCGACGGACGTGGCGGCTGCCTGGGGCGCGCTGTACGACGCCACGCGCCACTACCGCGCCTGCCAGCAAGGTGTGCAGCGCATCCTACAGTGCACGTGCGTGTTGGCGCTGCTGCCAGAGTAAACACACCCAATCCAAACGGCGCACACACCACACTAGTGATATGAACAACTTTGACGACATCCGGGGGCCGGTTGGCTCTGGGGGCGGACAGTACATGGGCGGCGGCGCCGGCGACAGGATGCGGCGGTCCATGCAGCGGGGCCGGGACAGCGCCCGGAGCGCCGGCAGCAAGGTGGGCGACTACATCAAGCGGAACAAGTGGCCCATCATTGGCGTGAGCAGCGTGGCCGTCATTATCATTGTCATTGTCCTGGCAGTGTGCCTCTCCAAGAAGGAGTGCAAGAAGCCAGAGTACAACTCAAGCGGCTTTGTCCCGGGAGACGCCCAAAAGACCGGCGGGTTTGTCCCGGGAGACGCAACCGGTGGGTTGGGCGGCCAGCAGAACACCATGCAGCGCCAACCGTCCGCCGACAACCGCGTCGTGGTGGCGGTGGAAAGCTCACAGATCCCAGAGGGCCTCCTCATGACGCCGGTAGCGGTGGGGGAGTACACCGCCTACGTGCGGGAGATGATGCGGGCCACCCAGCCCCTGCGCAACACCGAAAACCTTGTTCGTGTGGAGGACGTTCCAGACAATGTTCTGTCGCAGCCGTCCACACGCCTGCGCGGCAGTGAGCGAGTAGTAACAAACACTCTTACCCGTCAGTTCACGAAACAATAGAGCCCCGTTCCGCCATGCAGCAGAAAACATACCCCAACGCGCCCGACAAGCACATTGTGGCGGTGCTCAATGTGCAGTGCCCCCACTGCGTGCGCCTGGCGCAGTACCTCGGCAAGCTGGAGGAGGCCGGCGGCCTGCCGCTGCCAGTGTGGATCGTGACCTCTGCCGACATCGGCACAGTGTCCACCCTGGCGGGTGTGAACACCAGCCAGGTGCCCGTCATGGTGGCTGTGCACAACGGCGCCGTGGTGGATCAGCGCACCGGCTGCCCGTCCTCGCCCGCGGAGCTGCACAAGACCCTGTCCGGCATGTAGCGCGCCCCTGCCTGTAATAAATTCAACCCACCCCACACTGCCACCATGCCCACACACACAATGCACGCGACTCGCCCCCTCAAGAGGGCGCCCTTTGGCAGAATGGGCGGGCGGGTCACAGACGAGTCTGTTCGGGCAGCCACGCTTGCCGGCGACGACTCCCTCCTGCGGGCGCCCCGGGTGCCCATTGCCGCGCCGCTGTTGCAGCCCGCCTCCCGATTCCCCGAGGGGTACAAGGGCTCGGTGTTTGACCCGTCCAGGCGAGTGGACGACGGCACCCCGGAGCAGTTCGCGGCCTGCGCGTCGCGCCCACGACACACCGCGCAGGCCGTGCTGGACCTCAAGGGGCGCATTTACCAGCAACACCGCCAGAGCGCCTTTGACAAGGCACAAGCCTCCCGCGCTCGCGTGCTCAAAGAGGCGTGGCAGGACATTGCCCTCGACGCTGCCTTTCGGGACCCCCACGCCACCCCCGACGACACCTGCTTTTGGCGGCAGCTGCACAGCATGGAACGCGAAGCGGGGCTGCCAATGACGCCCATGCCGCCCTCTAAGCGGGACCTGCCCCCGGCGCCTCCCCGCGCAAAGGAGCCGGTGCAGGGCACGGCGCCCGTGCTGCACAGCGTGCAGGGGAAGGGGGTGGGGGTGACGCCGCCCACCTACAGCGGTCTCACCCGCGGACCCACCCTAATGAAGGCCAAGGCGTACAACGCCGAGCGCGCGGTGCTCACGCCGGTAATCGAGATGGAGCTCATGAGTGCGCGCTTAACCCCCAAGCTGGGCCTGGACGCCAAGTCTTTCGCGCGCTCCTTTGAGATGTACATGGGCAGGCCGCCCCTGTCGCAGGAAGATGTGCGGGCCATGCAGCCGGTGCCGCTGTGCGGTCCCGGCTACAAACTGCCGCCATCCCGATTCAAGTCGTGCCTGGGCACCGGAAGTAAATGGCAATGATACAATCCCATGCTACCCGCAGTTCTCTGCTGGGCGTTCGGAAGTCCGTCGGGGTGCACCCGGATTCGCGCTACAGCGCCACCCGCTTCTTATCCGGCACCAACGGCATACGCCTGCCCACTGCTGAGCCGGGGGCTGTGCGCCGCACCCTCTCCCAGAAACTCAAGGATGTGAAACGGGGCTCCCTGCGCGGCGTGAGTTTGGACCCCGTCAGCGGGCGCACCATTGCCGTGTACAAACCCGCCATTGGGGATGTGCCCATCACCAACAGGGCCTACGACGCCAAAATGAGGCTGGACTCGGTGGAGAGCAACATGCGCCGTGCCCAGGGCACCCGCCCACCGAAGACCGACAACCTCCACCTCGCACCCAAGTTGTGGACGGGGGAGACAGTGGTGGAGAAGAACGCGTACGCGTTGCAGGCCAGAAAGGACGCCCAGCTGCGCCTGCCCCTCCGGCAAGTGCTGGGCAACGACAGCGTGCGCTTCAACAAGCAGAGCATGGACAGCTCTGTGCTGGACAAGTGGCGCAGGAACACAGTTCCGCGCGTGATCACACACGGCACCGTGCAGCAGCGGCACCGGGAGGAGAACGCAGCGACGCAGTTCCGGGAGGGCGCAATGGGCGTCGGCGCGTTGCCGCTCGACTTGCCGGATGACAGCCAGTTCGGGGTGTCGCGGGTGAAGCTGACTGCCGCTGCGCGGCGGCCCGGGGAGCTGGAGCGCTCCGCCACCAACATTGCCGAGGGATTCACCGGGCAGTACTCCCGGCGGGACGACATGGCCGAGGGCCGGGGACTGTCCAAGCACGACTCCCTCCGGGCGCTCATGGTGTCGGGGGTGGTGGAGGGCGGCACCGAGCCCGCCCCAACCACGGCACGGTCCAACCTGGCCGCGAAGGACGACGTGGTGCACGCCGCGGCGCGGGCCGGGGTGGACAGAATCGGGGGGCGTTCCACAGTGCCCCGTGGACCCCGCCTCGGCGCCGCCGACAGCCTGGTTGTGTCCCGCGACGCGACATCCATCGACACTGCCCAGCGCGCGCCCACTGTCCAGGGGTCCGCCAAGTGGAGCGCGTTGGACGACCTGGTGCAGTCCGGCAACGCTGCGTTTGTGGATGCGCCCAACGCGGTGCACGCTGTGCAGCAGGGCGCCCGCATGAGCGCCCCTGACGCCTTGCGGCAAACGTCTGCTGCCGAGGTGCTGGGCGTGCGCGCCGCGTCCGTCGTGCACCGGGGACAGCCCATGGCTGCGGCGGACGCCTTGACGGCTTCCCGGGCCACTGGCGTGGGCGATTCCGTGAAGCACGGCGTGACGGTGCAGCGCAGCGGGGCCGTGGCGGCGCACGACGACTTGGTGCAGCGCCGCGCCGCGGAGCAGCTTGGCGAGGAGGGCGGGGTGTCGGCACGGGTGCAGCGCAGCAGCGCCGTGGCGATGCACGACGACTTGGTGCAGCGCCGCGCCGCGGAGCAGCTTGGCGAGGAGGGCGGGGTGTCGGCACGGATGCAGCGCAGCAGCGCCGTGGCGATGCACGACGACTTGGTGCAGCGCCGCGCGGGGTACAATGTGGATGGGGGCCATCGACCAGCCGTGGTGCAGGGCAGCGGCGCCGTGGGGTTGCTGGACACACTAGGCATGACCAGGCCCGGCGACAGCCTGCCTGGCGGCACCCAGCAGAGCCGTTTTGCGCGCACCAAGGCCCTGGCGGACAAAGACTTGCATCTGGCAAAGACCGAGTCGGGCCTGCCGCCCAACTTCACGGGGCGGCGGGATGCCGACGTTGTCACGGTGGGGGTGGACCCGCGGGACACGGGGCGCCTGCAGCGGGACCCCTTGACGCGCGCCAGCACCCCATGCCGCATGCGCATGCTGCTGCAGCAGGAGCGGGCCTCCAGGCACCAGTAAATGGCGGCGGCACCGAACACTGCAAGCCAAGTGTACAAAGTGGGCAGCGCCGTGGGCGGGGTGCGGGCGTCGCCCATGGACACCCTGCAGCCCGACATCTTGCGGCACGAGGTGACCTACTGCGCGGTGGACAGCCTGGCCCGCGCAGGGCTGACCAGGGTGCCGGCGTGGTACACCCTCCAAAAACTGCGCAGCAAACGCGCGCTGCCGTCGGATGCGACGGCGTGGTTGGCCGACAAGGGCGGCGTGCCCTACGCCACGGAGCGCTGGCGGCTGTCCCAGGCGCGGGGCGCCAAGCCCACGTGGACCTTTTAGTGTGCCGACTGGGAATGCATTGAACACACACACACACATCTAGCCACTGGCCCTTGCCATGGCTTGCTCGGCATCGGCCACCACACGCTCGACCGCGGCGCGCAGGGCGCGCTGCTTCTCCTTTTCGCTGCCGTCCATTGTGTACGCGGCGCCCATCACAATGTCGCAGGCACTGTCCAACGACTGTCCGCTGGGCGTCCCCTGCAGCACTTGGTGCGCAATGAGCAGCACCCTCTCCTCGTAGCGGCAAATGCGCACCATGAGCTCGCCCTTGTTGCCCGACACACGCAGTTCCCACCGCTTGCACGCCAGCACCATCTCCGCCTTGCTGCTTTGCATGGTCACGCCGCTCACGGCGGAGAAGGACGCGAGGCTCTCCTCGGGGGTGGCGGGCGAGACGGTGCTGGGGGCCGCCCTTCTGGGGAGCACTGGCGGCGGCGTCACAAAGGTCGCTGCAGCGGTCAACTCGGGTTCCAGGGGGCGCACATGGGGTGGCGCCTCCTCCCCCGCCCCGCTGTGTGTGTCCTCGCTGCTGAAGGAGGCGCTGAGTGTGCGCGTGGTGATGGAGCCCCCGCCCCTGCGCTCCTCGTCGCCGTCGCTGTCCGACGCACTGTCCTGCGCCTCGTCGGTGATCTGGGGCGCGACGGGCGCCTGGTCGCCCGACGAGGCGCTGGACACGTAGGATAAGCCCCGTGTGACCCTGTCCATGGCGTGTGCGGCAGGGGCAACGGCCTGGGTGCCCGCTTCCATCTCCTCCCGCCACTCGTTCTGGCGCTGCATGGCCATGGCCACGATCTCGCTGCCGCCGTCGGACCGCTTCACTGGGGCGGGCCACATAAAGGCCAGCATGCCGGCAATGTCCACAAAGGCGGCGTCGCACCGCGTGGACAGGGCCAGGGTGGCGTCGTTGGCCCGCGCCAGGACGGACTTGAGCACGTCGTCCGCCTTTTGGTCGGAAAAGGCGGCCAGCTCAGAGGCCCTCTCGTACCGCTGCAGCGACGCATCGTCCACCTCTTTCACCCTGGCGCTGAGCTCATTCATATGCTCCGCGAGGGATGCCGTGTCGCGGCGCAGGGCGGCCACATCGGCGGCGAGCTCGGTCACGCCCCTGAGGCACTTGGACACGTCAAAGCGAATGCAGCCGTCCACCGCGTCGGCCACGTCGCGCAGGAATGCGGGGCGGTGTTGCGCCATGTCTACAGAATGGGGTGTGTGTGTGTGTGTGTATGCGCGCGACTGCTCCTGCTGCGTGTGTGTGTGTAAGACATGAGAGTGTGTATTGTGTGCTGCAGCGCGGGGGGGGCGGGCCCCGGTGTGTGGCGGCAAATACACCCGCCCCTTACCCATCCCCACGCCGCTCGCGCCTGGACAGCAAGCGGGGGAGGACAATGTACAGCCCGATGAAGATGGCGGAGAGGTACATGACCAGCACCAGGGTGAGCACAATGGGGGTGGCGTCGGGGATGCTGGAGATGCGGTGGCTCTGCGGCACGCCGCACACACTGCGCATGACGTGCTCGCACGAGAAGAGGGTCATGTCGTAGGGCCAGTGCCCCAGGATGGCCGCTGCCCGGCGCACCCGCCACATGCGCTGCTCCCCGCTCACCCGCGCAAACACCCTGCTGTCCTGGGGGTACAGCTTGCCCCCCGCGGCCTGCTTGTTCAGGTGCCGCAGGGACACCCGGCCGTTTGTGTACGTGTCCCGCGTGAAGTGCGCCACCATGCCCCCGCCCATGTACAGCATTGGGTGCATCATGTGCGGCGTGAAGCACGCCTGCCGGGCGTCAATGACGTCCCCCACACGCAGGGGGGTGCACGCCCCGCAGCAGGCGTGCACGCGCACCTTGTCCTTGGCCTTTCCCCTGCAGCAGAAGTGCGCATCGGGCAGGTCCAGACAGGCCCACCCCAAGGCGTGCCCGTCGGCGGCGTCCTGCAGGTTGCGCACAATGGTGGCGGCGGTGGCCACGGCACGGTGGGTGGGGGGGCCCCGCCTGGCGCGCGGCATGTAGGCTGGCGCCTGCGCAATCGCCACCAGCGCGTCTGCCTCGCTGCGGGCCTTGGAGTACGCCGCAAAGTGCCCCTCGACATTCACGATCCACCGGGTGGGCGTCACGCTGCACCCCTGGCCATCACGAGGGGCGGTGCGCGACGGTGTCTTGCAGAACGGCATGGTCACTGTGTCGCAGGCGTCTTTGTTGCATCGGTGGCATCCAGGATGGGCGGGTTGGACGCCATGGTGAGCGCCGCGCCAAAGAGGGCCAGCCGTGCCATGGGCGCGGTGTACTTCCACACACTGACGCTGCCCTCTGGCGCCGCGTTGTATATTTTGGTGCAGAGGAGGGCGCTCACAGCCACCTGCATTTGCGGCACAGTGCTCACAATGGCGGGGGTGTGCATCATGGGAATGCGCGCAATGAGGGTGGACAGCGCGTCGGCCACGTCGGCCTCGGCCACAATGACCAGGCCGGCACACCACCTGGCGGAGCGCCACCTGGCCTCGCGCACCGTGTCGATGGTGGTGTCCAGGTGGGCCAGGGCAGTGGCCAGATTGAAGCGGCGGATGTCAATGACCCACAGGAAGCGGCACTGCCGTCTGTACGCTGACGAAAATAGGGCGCGCACAACGCCCCACTCCTCATCGGTGGCGTCTTCCGCCAAGCCGTCCATGGTCAGCACGGCCACGTGGCCATTGATGGCGTAGGAGAGCGACATGGTGACACAACTCGGGGCGCTGGTGTGTGGCGATTTGGGTTTAATGCAGTCCGCGAAAGCACGCTCGGCTTGGCGGGCGGCGGCGGCGGGAGCGCCATGGCGGCGGCGGCAGGGCAATGGCGGTGTGGCAGCGCAGTCACGGCGTGCGCAGTGACACGGGACGGTGTGTGCGCGATGGCAATGGCGGGAGCGCAGAGGCGGCGGCGGGAGCGCAATGACGCATCGGTTTTGTGAATTTCCCAATCGGCCGAGGCAGATCATATGTGCACCAACCTTTTCGGGATGATTTTTTTTCAACAGTCGAAATCCTAAACCTCGAAACGTTTCATCTCTCGAAAAGTGGTTTTGGCTCGAAACGAAACGCCATTGCGCGATTGGCGGTGAGCAGCGCAGTGCTGCGGCGGGCGCGATGGCGGTGTGGCGGGCGCGATGGCGGTGTGGCGGCGGGCACGCAGAGGCGGCGGTGGTAGCGCAGAGGCGGCGGCGGGAGCGCAGAGGCGGCGGTGGTAGCGCAGAGTCGGCGGCGGGCGCGCAGAGGCGGCGGCGGGAGCGCAGAGGCGGCGGCGGGAGCGCAGAGGAGGCGGCAGGCGCGCAGAGGCGGCGGCGGGAGCGAAGAGACGGCGGCGGGAGCGCAGAGGCGGCGGCGGACGCGCAGAGGCGGCGGTGGTAGCGCAGAGGCGGCGGCAGGCGCGCAGAGGCGGCGGCGGGAGCGCAGAGGCGGCGGCGGGAGCGCAATGACGCATCGGTTTTGTGAATTTCCCAATCGGCCGAGGCAGATCATATGTGCACCAACCTTTTTGGGATGATTTTTTTTCAACAGTCGAAATCCTAAACCTCGAAACGTTTCATCTCTCGAAAAGTGGTTTTGGCTCGAAACGAAACGCCATTGCGCGATTGGCGGTGAGCAGCGCAGTGCGGCGGTGTGGCGGCGGCAGGCGCGATGACGGTCTGCGCCATGGCGATGACGGCAGCGCAGAGTCGGCGGCGGGAGCGCAGAGGCGGCGGTGGTAGCGCAGAGGCGGCGGCAGGCGCGCAGAGGCGGCGGCGGGAGCGCAGAGTCGGCGGCGGGCGCGCAGAGGCGGCGGCGGGAGCGCAGAGGCGGCGGTGGTAGCGCAGAGGCGGCGGCAGGCGCGCAGAGGCGGCGGCGGGAGCGCAGAGGCGGCGGCGGGAGCGCAGAGGCGGCGGCGGGAGCGCAATGACGCATCGGTTTTGTGAATTTCCCAATCGGCCGAGGCAGATATATGTGCACCAACCTTTTCGGGATGATTTTTTTTTCAACAGTCGAAATCCTAAACCTCGAAACGTTTCATCTCCCGAAAAGTGGTTTTGGCTCGAAACGAAACGCCAGTGCGCGATTGGCGGTGGGCAGCGCAGTGCTGCGGCGGGCGCGATGGCGGTATGGCGGTGTGGCGGCGGCAGCGCAGTGCCGCGGCGGCGTCGCGCGCGTACCGCGCGCAGGCGCGCCTAGCCTTGCGCGCAATAAACACGATTATAGCCATGGCTTCTCTATCGGCTCCTGCCCCCGCGCCTGCCGCCGCGCCTGCCGCCGCGCCTGCTGCCGCGCCTGCTGCCGCGCCTGCTGCCGCGCCTGCTGCCGCGCCCGTCAAGCCGCCACTGACCCCCGCCCAAAAAGCGTCTAGAAGGAGGATCATAAAAATCGTAATCAGCATTGTATTGGGCATGATAGTGGTGGGCGTCATTGCCTACTTCCTCATAAAGGGCGTGCAGTCGTGCACAAACTCGTCGCAGGCCTCTTCCGGGTCGGGCAGCTTCCAGGTCCTCTCTGACAACTCCTCCAACAGCTTCCAAGACTCGTCGGGGCAGTCCACCGAGTCCCTCAACTCTGACTCTCTAAAGTCCAACGAGTGCGCCCCCAGTGGGTAGGGCGCTGGGCGACGTCGGGCACAGGGGCGGCGACGTCGGGCACAGGGGCGGCGACGTGGGACAAAACGCGGGCGACGTGGGACAAAATGGCGGCGACGTGGGACAAAATGGCGGCGACGTCGCGGCGGCCTCTGGGGTGCAGCCGCCCGCGCAGTAGGCTGGCGAATCCGGGGCGGATGCGTCGTACAGCGGTGTCCCCCCGCCCCCCTGTCCACCGGGCGTCCAGGCGGGGGTGTCGGGCTGCACATGCTTTGGCGCCAGGCGCGACTGCACCGGAATGACCCCGCGCGGATCCGCCACCACCACCTCCACCCCGTGGGTGTTGTGCGTGTTCCCGTGCACAATGCACAGCGGGGCCTGCCTGGACCAGCTCCCAGTGTGGTCCACCCCCGCCCCGCCGCAGCAGGGGCACTGCAGGGCCTGGTGCAGCACCATGGCGCCAGTGGTGTCGCGCACAATGCAGCGCAGGACGGCCCCGCGCTCCGTCTCCTCCCGCACGTGCTTGGCCGCAGTGTGCGTGGCGAAGCGCAGCGCCTTGTCATAAGTGGTCAAGTACACGCCGTTGCCCAGCATGCCGTGGGGGCGGGTGGAGGCCGTGCGCGCCTTGTGCGACACGGAGCCGTGCGGGGTGCCGTCCTCCCGCGTGGCGTCGGCGCGACGCACCTCGCGGTGCAGCGGGGTTTCGTGGGGGCGCGGCAGCACAAATCCCTGTGCCAGGATGGCCCGCGCCGACGCGGCAGTGGTGCCGTGGTACAGGCACACGGGCGAGCCGCGGCCGCTGTCCAGGCGCAGGTACTGCGCAATGGCCACAGCGGTGCCGTCCACCGGCATGTCCCACCAACTGGCAGGGATGCGCATGAGGGGCGTGCCGGTCAACTCAGTGGCCAGGGCCCACCCAAAGGCCTTCTGACGGCGGGTGCTGGGCGCCTCGCAGGTCGCGTCCAGGGTGGCCACCCGGATGCGGCCCACTGTGACCATGGTGATGCACGCCCCCACAGCCGCTCCCCGCGGGAGGATGTTTTGCTGCACCAGGGTGCCCACGTACTCGGCGGGAGTGACGCCATTGGGGACCCTGGGAAAGTGCACCGTGCGCTTGCCGCGGTGGATCCACACCAGCCACTCCCGCAGGCGCACCCGTCCCAGCCACCGGGAGGCCAGGAGGTACACTGCGCCGCGCACATTGGCCAGGCCGCTGACGGCGGCGCTGGCAGCGCTCATTCGGGCTGTCGACATGGTGTGTGTGTGTGTGTGTGAATTTGGGCGTGAATGCATTATTGCGCGGCGTCTGCGGCAGGGTTCATGTTGGAGGACAGGGGCGGCCCCGTGGAGGCCGTCGCGGCGGCCCGGTTCAGCTGTCCCTGCTGCTGCAGGGCGCCCTGCACGACGGCAGTGGTGTGCCGCTTGAGGTTCTCGGTGTGCAGCACCACCACCAGGATGGTCACCACGATGCCAGTGATGCCAATCAGTGTGGCCAGCACCGCAAACCGTTCCCCCCGCGTGAAATTGTTGCTGTAGCCGCAGTGCTTTTCCACCAAGCCGTGTGCCTCCCGCACATTGGCGCCTTTGGACCGGGCATTGTACGCCATTGCGATCAGTTTGTTGTAGTCGGGCACTGCGTGGCGCAGTCACACCCACCAGAGGCCTTTATGGCCCGCAGCGCGGTGTGGGTGAACTTGCTCAGGCGCTCCAGCTTGTTGGTGTGCACAATGACCACAATGATGGTCACCGCGATGCCGGTGACGCCCACCAGCGCCGCGAAAATGGCCATACGATCGGCGCGGGCGTGCTTCAAGCTGTAGCGGCACTGCTTCTCAACATCCTTGTGCGACTTGTGGGAGGAGGCGGCACGGTCCATGGATGCGTGTGTGTTTGTTGAGGCGCCTTCGTTCGCGGGGCGCCTTGGCCACCCTCCTGCCGCTAATAAACCGCCGGGAGCACAGGCACACTGTCGCGCACACACACACACACAATGGCACTTGACAGCGCCGCGTCGCAGTTCCTGCGAAGGTACAACTACGGCGTGGTGCAGTGGGACGAGCCCGGCATGCTGGTCACGTCGGTCACCGATGTGGAGGGGGAGGACCGGGACGCGTGGTTGGGCGCCCTGGTCAGCGTGCTCACCTCGTACGCCACAGCCGAGCGCAAGCTGCACTGGTCCATTGACACACGGGGCATCCGCCACAGCTCGGCGTGGACGCGCGCCCTGCAACTGCCCGACGCCACAGAGGCCACCGGGGACTTGATCAAGGCCGCCGCGTACGAGCTGGCCCTGGAAATGGTGGAGCACCTGCAGATTGTGCGCGCGGTGTGCACCGACATTACCATCTATGTGCGGCAGGACATGGCGGAGGACATCGAGGCGGTGCTGGAGTACGCCCGCAAAGCCGGCGGCACCACCAAGGCCGAAAGCCGGGTGCACTGCCACGTAGAGGCGTGGAGCGGCCCCTAGTCTAGACAGACGCCGCGCGCCTCGTGCACGCGCGTCAATTCAACACACTTTCCCTGCACGCGCAACACCGCCAGCACACCATGGACACGAGGTGCACCGGCGAGGCCAAGTCGGGCGACGCCTTGCTGCCGCGTGCCGCGCCGCACACAACCAACTACGGCACCTGCTTTTTCATAACCTTCGTGTGCCTGTGCAGCGGCGCTGTGACGCTTGTGGTAACCAAGTGCTACTACTGACCCGCCCGGGGCGTGCAGCGCTCCGTGTCAATACCCCCACACAAACACCGGCGTCGACGCCGGGAGCGCGCGCCGCGGGCCGGGGTCACAACACAACAAGGCACCCTGGTCGCCGCGCAAGACACTCGCCCAACACAGTGCACGACATGCAAGGCAACGACACGGACCCGGCGGGAACTGGGGAGTTGAGCGCGCGAGGAGCCTTGCTGCCGCGTGCCGCGCCGCCCCCGGGTGCGGCGTGCACCGGATGCGCCTACATAATGACCATGAGCGTGTGCGCTTCCCTGGCGGGCCTGATATATGCCCTGTTCCGTGTGTAGTGTGCTCCCCCCAAAATGTGATTACAAAAGCCTCACTTGCGCGCTGCACGCTTGCGCGCCGTCTTGGGCTTGCTCTTGGGCTGCGCGGCGCTGTAGGGCGCCAGGCGCGCCGCCGCCATTGCCACCGTCACGCCCTGCGTCACGGTGACGTACTGCATGCTCATGTCCAGGAACTCGTAGGCGGCCTCCCGGGAGGACCACATGCCCAAAAAGGGCTCATGGGGGTCCACAAAGTCAATCACCACCGGCGTCTGCCCCACCGAATTGGCGCGGGTGATGCGCCCCACAATCTGTTCAGGGTCCGCCAGGGGCGTGCCCACGATGAGCGTGTCCAGGGTGCGGCAGGAGAGGCCCACCTTGGCGATGTTGGGGTGGGCACACACACACCGTGCCGCCCCCAGGACAATGTTGCGCAGCTTCACCGGCGTCTCGCCGTTGATGCACGCCGCGGGCGCCACCGCCACCGTGCCCTCGCCCAGGTTCACCCGCACCCCCTCGGCCAGCAGCTTGTCCAGCTGGGCGGGGGCGCAAGTGAAGGGCGCCGGGAGGGGCACCACTGTCCACGCATCGCCCGGGCGCTCCCGCGTCACCGTGGCGGCAATGGTGCTCATGTACTCCACCCGCGTGGCCATAAGCAGGGTGTGTCGCCCCGTGTTGATGGCGGCGTGCACCGTGTTCACCAAGCTGGCCAGGCGCAGGGCGTCGGTGCACAGCTTGTTGGTGGAGGCAGTCGCGTCTGCCGCCCCCGAGATGTACACCGTGGGCACCGCCCCGTTCCACCGCCACACCTCCCCGCACAGGGAGGACGCGGGGCGGCGGCACGCAAACACCAGGGGCCCAAAGGCCCAGTACAGCGCCGCCGTGGTGCCGTCCCCCCGGTAGGGCGTGGCCGACAACGCCACCACCCGCCGGGCGGGAATGATGGACAGGGCGTGCATGGCCCGCCAGGGCACCATGTGCGCCTCGTCCACCACCAGGGTGCCGTACCCCCCCCAATCCCGCCGGGAAAAAGTGCCGCACCGGGAGAGCAGGGTGTGCACCGACACCACCAGGATGTCCACCCCGCTGGTGCGGGGGTGCAGCGCCTCGGACGCGGCGCCGTCCATGAAGGCCACAGTGAAGGCGGCCGCCCCCCCCTCTGCCGCGCGCTTGGCGGCGGAGCGCTTGGTCCACTTGACCGCCCCGGGGAACATGGCCATCGCCGCGTCCATGGCGTCGTGCCCCAGCACCCGCCGGGGGACTATCCACACACACCGCCGCCCCGCCGCCCGCGCAATGGCCATGGCGGTGACGGACTTGCCGTAGCCGCAGGGCATGAGGACAATGCAGGACTGCGGCTGCCCCGCCGCCGCCGCGCCGGCCCAGTGCCCCAGCACCGCGTCCACCGCCTGCGGCTGGTGCAGGCGCTCCATGAGCTGCACCCCGCTGTCCCCCGCGCCGGGGGGCAGGGGCGCAAAGGGCGCGCCGTCAGACGTGCCGTCCTTTGCCACCACGGCCGCCGGCAGCGCCGCGCACGCCAGGCCCCGGGGCAGCCACATGCCCCCGCTGTCGCGCGCCATGTCCGCGTTGCGGTACATGCACCGCGCCCCGTTGGGCCACCCCGCCCGCGGGGCGCACGGCATGTACCCCTGGGTGTGCCCCACATCCTCCACGCCCCCCGCGTTGACCGTCAGCATGTGCTTGGCGGCCGCGGCGCGCTGCCACCCAGGGGCGTTGGCCGCCAGCCGGCGCTGGAAGACGCGCATGCGGGCCACGGCCGCGTCCCGGGCAGCGCCAGTGTCGGTCCACGCCGTGGGGGGCACCCAGGTCCACCCCCGAATGAGCGGCGCGTGCGGCGGCGCCGCGGCCGCCGCGGCGACCATGCCCGCCGGCACGACGGGCTGCAGCTTGGAGGTGGTAAAGGCGCCCCGCGCAAGGGCCTTGCCGGGGTGCGCCGTGCTGCGGCAGTGGCTCCACCACACGTGCATGTGCTGCGCGTGCGTCGCCACGGCGGCGCAGTGCGGCGGGGCACACTCCTCCATCCCTGGAAGAGCCGCCTGCCGCATGACGCGCTTGGGCGGGCGCGGAGGCTCTTCCTCGGCCACCCCGCCTCCCGTCAAGAACCGCATCACAATGTCGTCGTCCTGCATGCCTAAAGGGGAGGATGCACGACGCAACGCGAGAGGGGGTGTGCAGTTGTAAAGTTGTCTTGTGTGCCCGCATTGTCGGCCGGGGTGGTGGGCGCTGACAATCGGGGTCGTGCGCTCCAGCGGGCAGGGGGCACATGTGAATTGTACAATGATATTATGGACGCCACTACACTATCTGAAACAGCGCTGTCCTCGATATCGCCGGCAGAACTATGCCTCTGTCCGCCAGGCTTTTCGCCAACACAACGAGCTTTGCCTTGTTTATGCATACGATGCACCGCGCCATGAATTGGAGCGAGAGGCCCGCTTCCAATCCGTTGACAAAGTCCGCCGCCACTACCGAGTTTGGATTCAGCAACATGAAGGTGGCAATCGACATGGCCGCAGGGGTGTAATGCTGCCGCAACCCCACGCTGCTAAAGGCGCCCTCGACGGCCGTTGCAGTGATGTTGCCAGCAGAGGGATGTGAGACAAAGAGCTGCTCATTGAGGAGTGCCGTGGGGAGGTACCGCTCTGGATTGTCAACCTTTGAGTACCACAGCACAAAGTAGCCCGTGGCCCCTCTCGCCCCTGGATTATCAGATATTCCCGTGGCTCCTCCCGCGTGACCGCCGTTTCCCGACTGGAGTGTGCTGACCAAAGTTTGCAGTGTAGGAGGAGGACCAAAGCCGAAACCGCCGTTGCCGCCTGCAGCGACTGTAACAGTTTCTTGTTCAGTTAAAGCGAATGTCAAATCGATGTCAACGCCCGGCCCGCCAAGCGTCTCGCTATTAAAATCATTACTTGACCCAGCACCGCCATGACCACCACCGCCGCCCGAGTTTCCCGATCCACCAAGATTGCCCGAGCCAGATGCTCCTGCTCCTCCATCTTGCCCTGGCCTAGCGGCTTCTCCGAACTTTGCGAGGACGTTGATGCCGGACCCCGCGTCGATGAATTGACTATTCAATTGAGGAGCCACCTCCAACAGCGGAGGCGCCGCCGGCAGCACCAAAGTTGCCGTACCGCCATTCAGCTTGGTAAAAGTGCCGGTCTGCACCTCTCCACCGCCACCCCCAGCCGCATCTGTGCCGTTGCCGCCTTGTCCCACCAACGCGTAATGAACAGTTGCGCCCTTGTGGTAAGAAAATGTGGCGCTCCCCGATCCAGACGCCATGATCGCGACAGTGGTCACGCAGCCATTTTTGACGACCACTTTAGTCGTCGTCAAGTCGCTGTTTCCGGGGATTGGCAATTCGCCGTACCACATGACAAAAAACCCAGTCGCACCGGTGCCGGTGGTGGAGTTGCTTGATCCATCTCCGCCGTCCCCGCCAAACCCGGAGTTGGGTGGACCAGTTCCCGTAGCGGCGGTTGCCAAAGTGACGCCGCCCCCGTTCCCGCCCTCGGCCAGCAGATACGACTGGGCGAGGTCGCCCGAGCCAATGTTAAGCGTTACGCCCAAGCCTCCCGGTGACGGGTCGGTGGTAGTTCCGAGAAAACGTCCTCCTGGACCACCCTGGCCGCCACCCCCAAGTCCTAATGGTCCAAAAGCACCACCTCCGCCCCGTTGCCCTGAACCCGAGGGACCTCCTGAAAAATCATCACTGCTAGAACCGCTTACAAACGCTGGCCCACCGTGCCGCGCCACTACCTGATCGAGGCCGGAAATGTTGAGGGTGGAGTCAGCGTACGCCGACGCTGTTTCTCCCGGCGCCGCGGCTTCGGGAAGCACAATGGTAAGGTCATTGTCGTCCTGGAAAACGTGCTGAAATACGATAACCTCGCCGCCGCCGCCGCCCGCGGTAAAGTTTCCAGATCCGCCACACCCCACCAGCACAATGTTGGCTGTCGTGCCAATGCCGGGCGACGTGAATACATTGCCGCCACTGCTATCGCTGGTGCCACTGCCCGTCGCAGTGACAACGGTGGTCTTGCCACTGTTAACAGTGAATTCGTTACGGACAAGCGGCATGGTTTACTCTACAGGGCGCCGTAATGCATTGCAACACATACACACACGTGCGCGCGCCTACTCGTCGCTGTCGCTGTCCGATGACCCCAGCGCGCCAAAGAAGCCACTGCCCGACCCGTCATCGGCGCGCACCTCGCGGAATCGACGGGGCGTGCCGCGCCGTTGGCGCCCTTCCACCTCCACAAACTCCACCGCGACGGCATTGCCGCCCACCGTGGCGTCTCTTGCCCACCGCAGCGCCGCAATGACGCAATTCCTGGAGGACAGCGTCACAAGCGCCCATCTGGTTTCACTGTCATTCCGCGGGTGGCCGATTTTTATCCATGACACACCCACCCCCGCGCCCTCCAGTGCGCTGAACACGGCGGCGTCGTCCACATCCCGAGGCAAGTTGCGCACCTTCACCTGGAAGGGGCCGTGCGACGGCACCAACACCGCAAAGTACTCCTCCTCCAAGGCGCTTACATAGGTGCCCGGTGGAGGGGCTGCGGGGTTCAGCGGGGCGACAGTCTCATCGCCCCGCTCACAGTCATTTGGGAGGGAAGCAGCCATGGTTACAAGCACAAGGACCGACTATGCAAATGCATTTGAATTGTTGCGCGTAAACAAAGCAAGACATGGTGCTGCATCGGCGGCGCAATCGCGGGGGGTGGGTGGACATGATGAGGAATGCACCAGTGGCGGCGAGTTGAGTGTGTTAGGGCCAGAGGCGCAAAGGTCGCCTGTTTTCTAAAAGACGGCTCTGCTCGCGGGCAACACTGCATCAAAAGCGATTGGTATCATGGGCTCATCCAGCACTTTCCGCCTTTCGGGCGACAATGAGCAATTCGACTATCAAGTGGCCCGATTTGAACGGGGGTACACCCGGGGCGACCCCGACTTTGTAGATGGAAAAGCGTTCTGGGACCGCGTGACGAGGACCATGGATCCACAGTTCATGGTGGACAACCCACACTTGCCGTGGAACGTCAATATGCTCACTAAACGGGCGCCTCTGGAGCTGTTTGATGCGCATCCAGACCTCGTAATTGCGCGACTTGTGGCGGCAGAAGACGACATCGGCCCCCTGCCGCCTCCATTTGTTTACCAGCAGCCAAATCGTGAAACGTATGACAAAGCCTACCTACGGTATAAATTGAACTACCCCCGGCGCAACACCTGGAATGGGTTGGTGTTGCGCCGCAAGACTCACCTTTTACAGGAAATCTCCGAAATGCACCGGATTGGTGTCTTTCATCCAGAAAAGTTTCACTCAATATTTGACTTGATGGTTAGTACCCCTAGGAGACCGTGGAATTGGAATGTAGCATCTCAATATGCAAGTGCATCCTTTATGCTTGAACACCCTGAAGCTCCATGGACTAATTGGATAACAAATGACATCACATACGATAGGAGTCTATTTTACGAAAACATGGACTTTACTTGGCGAAAGCCGTACTGGACTGAGACGGATATAGATTGCATCCCCGCTGTAGAGCAGGGTTACAGGACTTGGAGCGACGGAGATTTTGCATTCTTTCTGAGTTTGCCATTAATATTTCGATCTGTGTTTCACTCTAAGTATCGGTTCACTCGGGGCGATTTATGGAAACTGTTCAAGGGAAATAAAGACCAATTTGATAAATTCGCTGATTATCTCGACACACACGGATATGATCTTACCGCAGATCAAAATCAGGTTGTGGACGGCATTAAATCCCTGATGCGCGACGCGGTGTACACTTCCCGGCAAGACATGGTGCTGCATCGGCGGAGCAATCGCGGGGGGTGGGTGCGCGGAAGGCGGGTGGATAATACGAGGAATGCACCAGTATGAGTGTTAGGGCCAGAGAGGCCAAGGTCGCCTGTTTTTTGAAAGACGGCTCTGCTCGCAGGCAAGACTGCATCAAAAGCGACTGGTATCATGGGCTCATCCAGCACTTTCCGCCTCGCGGACCACAATGAGCAATTTGACGAACAAGTGGCCCGATTTGAACAGGGGTACTCCCGGGACGACCCCGACTTTTTATTTGTTCGACAATTCTGGAGGGACATGACCTGGGCAACGGATCTACAAGACATGGTGGACAACCCACACTTGCCGTGGGACGTACAAATACTCACTCAACGGGCGCCCCTTGAGCTGTTTGATGCGCATCCAGACCTCGTAATTGCACGACTTGTGGCAGCTGAAGACGACATCGATCCACCTCCATTTGTTTACCGGAAGACAACTCTGGAAACTAAACAAGATGCCTACGTACGGCACCACTTGGAGTACCCCCGGCACAATACCTGGGATGGGACGATATTGTGCCGCAAGACTAAAAAGGCACAGAATGATTTGAGTACGGATTGGTACGGTAGAACGTATAATACCAACACCCTTGGCTTCATGGTGAGCACCCCGAGACGACCGTGGAATTGGGCAGCCATCAGAGTACAAAATGCATCATTTATGTTTGCACACCCTGAAGTTCCATGGGTTCAACACCATGTTGAAATCAGTGTTATGTATGAACCCAGTCTATTTTACAAAAATATGGGCTTTACCTGGCGAGAGCCGTACTATTATAAGACTGTGATTCGATACGATGACAAGCGTACTCGAGTTTGTCTCCCCACGTCTGTAGACAGGAAGGGGTACACGACTTGGAGAAACGACACTTTCAAATACTTTCTGAGTTTTAATGAAATATTTCAATCTAAGTATCGGTTCACTCGGGGCGATTTATGGAAACTGTTCAAGGGAAATAGAGACCAATTTGATAAATTCGCTGATTATCTAGACACACACGGATATGATCTTACTGCAGATCAAAATCAGGTTGTGGACGGCATTAAATCCCTGATGCGCGACGTGGCGTACACCTCCCGGCAAGACATGGTGCTGCATCGGCGGCGCAATCGCGGGGGGTGGGTGGATAATATGAGGAATGCACCAGTGGAGTGAATGCATTTGCAACCATTTAAACGGGGCGCAGCGGTACAGCTTCCGCCGCTGGCGCATGAGTAAATCGATCATGCAGTCGCACATCCGGCACGCGCACGCGGTGCATCTCCCAAATGACACAGGCCTGCGGGAGAGCACCAGCCTGTCGGTGGCCCTCACCGGGTCCGACACCATTGCCGAGTTCAGCCACCACGATGCGCAGCACGTGCACAGCTGCATCAAGGGCGTGGCCTTGACAGATGCCTGTGTGCCCGTGGCCTCCACCAGCGGCCCCTTCACGTGCAACAACAACAGGGTGTACCTGCAGCAGGGCCTCCACTTGCCGCAGCCGGCCACGCTGTCGGCGCGCTTCCCGGACGGAGCCGTGCAAAGCATCCAACTGCCAAATCGCGCCACGCCGGTGCTGGCGCTCACCCAAAACATCACCAACAACACCCTGGGGGTGCAGCTGCAGTACCCGGGCGACGCGCCCAACCTGCCCGCCATGTTCCGGGCGTGGGAAATGGCCAGCAACAAGACCTTCAAGCTGATTGGGGCGTACCAGTTCGGCCCCCGAACGTACATGAATGTGCCCATGTCGGTGGTCACATGGACAGGCCCCGCCACCTTTCTCATTGCCCTGGGCAACACCGCGTTGACAGTGACTGACCCCGACACCGGCGTCACGCAGCCCTTTGCCACCAGCCCCGTCGCCGCGATAATGAGCGCCGTGAATTCGGCCAGCTTCGTGACCCCGGTGCTGCCCGGCCCCCAAGCCCTGGCGCGTGTGCTGCAAGTCGCCTTTGTGCTGGATGGAGTGCGTGTGCGGGTGTTTTACAACCACGTCACGCGCGCCTTTACGGTGTCGGCGTCCACTCAGCTGGCCAAAATTAAAGGCAGCCATGCCCCACACCACTCCCTGGACAGGGTGTTCCTCTCGGGCTCCCTCATGAGCATCCTCAACCTGGGCAGCAACGCGCTGGGCACTGCGGCTGGGCAACAAATAGAGGGGACGCCCTTTTCGGCGCTGTCAAAGGACACCTATGTCACTTTGGACCCCGACCGGGCGTACGAGACGGCGCTGGACGTGGCCGACGCCCTCAACGCCGCCTTTGCGGCGCAGAGGGTGTGGGGACAACCACCAGTGGTGGGTTCCACGGCGTCCCTCGGCCTGGGCGCCTTTGCGGTGGAGGACGATGGCACCCCCCGCTTCCTGCGCATCTTCATGCAGCTGGGGTCCGGCACCAACACGGCGGTGGACGTTCCAGCCGGCTCCTACACCCTGCTCACCCTCGTCGCCGCCATCAACGACGCCATTGCCGCGGAGCCGGCGGTGGCCGGCGTCGTGGCCAGCGCCCACGCGGCGCCCCGCGGTGTGGCCTTCACCGCGCCGGGACAACTCACCGTGTCCTTTGTGGGGGGCACACCCGTGGCGGCCTCGCTGGGGTATGCCCCGTCCGACACCGTCCTCAGCTCCTTGAGCGGCGCCATTGCGCCCAGCGTCAACGCGGCGCACCTGTGGTCCTGCAACGAGGGGTATCCCTTGCAGCAGCAGCTCACAGCGTCGGTGCTGTGCGGCACCATCCGCGTCAACACACACACCCAGTGGTCCATTGAGGCCACTGTGGACCCTGGCCCCAACATCGGGGGTGAGAAGGCCCTGACGGCCATCACCTTTGCGCCGGGGTGGGTGGCCGGGACCAGGGTGCTGGTCACGAATGCCGGGGGCGATTCATTCTTCGGGGTGCTCCGGGCCGCCTCGGACGGCTTGAGCATGGTGGTGTACGGCAACATTGGCGCCTCGGCAGGCGACCAGGTCACGGTGGTCAGTGTGGAGCAGCAGGTGACCACCCTGCTCACGCAGTCCCACCTGGAAAACATGCTGCCGTGCTCCGTGCTGGGGTGCCACTACAACGCCGCCTTTCCCTCCACCCCCGAGGGCGTGCTGGACTTGCCCTACCCGCCCACCATGCTGCCGCCGCCGTACCTCTTTGTGGAGCTGTTCCTGGGCACCCAAAACGCGGGCGATGTGCTGTACGTGGCGCCGGGGCAGCGGGACCCCAAAACCCAGCTGTCCACCACCCGGGACTTTAACAGGTTCTTCGCGGTGCTGGTGTGGCAGCCCGACCAGCAAGTGTACGCCCCGCGCTTCGCGCACTCGTTCCACATTGCTTTTCCGTCGCCCATCAGCAAGGTGCACCAGGTGCGGGTGCGCCTGCTCACCCACGAGCTGCAGCCCTACACCCCCGACACCCGCGCCGCATCCATCGTGGTGGAGATGGTGTGAGTTCTACTCTCCCCCACTTGCAATACATTGCCGCACACCCTCACTGCCCCCTGCTGCTTGCTCGGCACCCGCACACTCTCCACTGTGCAGCCGCACATGCTTGCGAGGGCCTCCAAGCCCCCACCCTCCCCGAACCGCGCCGTCGCCGCGTCCATGTAGTGCCCCGTCAAGCCCGTAAAGGGCGGCGCGAGCCGGAAGAGCCCCTCCAGGGCCGCCACCTGCGCCGCGCCGGGCGCGGCGTGCACCCACCTGTCAAAGAAACGCGCCACCTCTGGGACGCAGGCCTCCCCAGTGACGCCCGCGGTGTACGCCGCCAAGTGCGTGCCGTCGCACGTCGACAAGCAGGGCAGGCTGTGGCCCAGCCAGTCCGCGGCCGCGCGCACCATGTGTGCAGTGCGCGTTGCGGCTTGCTGCACAGACCCCTCCCCCAGCGCCAGCTTGCCGAGCTGCACGTGCAGGGAGGCGGCCAGCATGTACACGGCCAGGTAGCGGGGGGAGACGATGGGCGGCGTGAAGATGTGGGGCGGGGCGCAGCCCCTGTGCACACACGCCTGGTGCACGCTGTCCCACGCGCGGCGCTGCTCCCTGGAAATGGGCACGGCGGCGGCCTGCACCTCGGCCGCCTCTTGCGGCACACCGCGCGCCAGCAGCGCGTCGGCCACCACAAACAACACCGTGTGCTTAGCGGGGAGCATGGGCGTCACGTGGGTCCGCCACGGCGCGGCGCCGCCCGGGGCGCCGCGCGCCGCGCCTGGGTTGGTCCGGGCACTCATAAACATCAAGTGAATAGCCTGCGACACACCGCATTGGCCTGTCTTTTGTTGCACCCGCTGCGCAATGTCAGCTGCCGAGTCGCTGGGGGACACGCCCCCACAGACGGCAGAGGCGGAGGAGGTGTGGCATGACCCCGCGGGGTGGTTCGCGGACCTGGGAATTCCCCCCAACTCCCCCCAGGCCGACATCACCCGCGCCCTGCGCCGGAAGATGCTGGCGCTGCACCCCGACAAGGCCGCCCTGCGCGGGGACGGGGAAGAGGCCGCCGCCACGGCCACTGCCCAGATGGAGAAGTGGCGCGCCATCCAGAAAACCCTGCAGAATGAGGGGCTGCGGGCGACGTACCACCTAAGGGGGGCCGAGGCGGCCCTCAGCGGCGTGAGCACCGGCGACGGCTCTGCGCAGCTGAACCGGACCATGGAGTGGGTGGTGCCCCTGCACCAGTTGGTGCACGGCGGCGACGCGCAGTTCCCGGTGCAGCGCAAGGTGGACGGGCGGCCCCAGCAGCGGCGGGTGCACCTGTCCTGGTCCAGCGGCCACGCCCACGGCGGCTGCGTGATGCTGCCCAAGATGGGGCACGAGGCCAACCTCCGGCACCCCGTCAGCGGCAAGGTGGTGCGCAAGTGCGGCGTGGCCCGCGTCAAGGTGCACGCCCAGCCGGTGCTCCTGCCGCGCAAGCAGGGCTCGGTGGTGGCCGAGGGCGGCGCCTTGGTGTGGACCGCGCCAGCCAGCATCATGCGCTTTGTGGCGCAGTCCCCCATGGCCCTGCAGTGCCCCGTGCGGGTGAGCGCGGGGGAGGAGCACGCGCCCACTGTGTACGTGGTGCCGGCGCCCGGGAAGACCTTCACGCGGCACATGCGGGTGCGGGGCATGGGCATCACTCAGGACAGCGACTTGCTCATTCGGTGTGTGGGGCACGACCATGCCCTGGAAGAGGTGTCCAAGAGCATTGTGCCGCTGGAGGTGGCGCAGGGGCTGTGCGCCGCCAATGGGTGGCCCGCGCCAGTGGTCGACGCCGCCCTGGTCACCGCGACGTGCACCGGGTGGGCAGACCTGGCTGACGGCGAGAGTGTCTTTGCGGAGCCCATCACCCAGGAGGAGCTGGAGGCGAGCATCAAGGAGGCCAATGCCGCGGTGGACCGCAGCAACGCCGAGCTGAGCCAGGGGATGCAGACGTACTCCATCCAGGTGGTGGCCAAGCGGGGCAAGCGCGAGGCGGGCGGCAGCGTCACGGCCCTGAGCGCCCACGTGTCGGGGGAAGCCGTCCGGGAAGCAGAAACTGTGTCGGCGTGTGCTCAGCAATAAACCATGGCCTCTCTAAAGCGTCTCCTCCTGTTGTGCACCACCCACACCGTCGCCTCGGATGCGCCGCCCGGCGTGGACGCCGACACCCTGGCGCTCTTTGCCAAGACCGCGCCCCTGACCCAGGCCGCCGCGGGGCGCTTGCTGCAACCCCTTCTGGGACAGGGGGGCCTGGACCGCGCCAGGGTGGACACCGCGGCTGCCCTGGTGGTGAACCGCGTCACCAAGGACCCCTATGTGGCCAGCTTCATGCAGAGCGGCGGCGTGAATGGCCAGCAGATGGCGGCTGCGTACTACACCAACCGGGCCATTGCCTCGCCCGACATGTGGATCGCGGCCGCCATGAGCACTGCGGGGGTGCGGGCCAGCGACGCATTTTTTGCGCCGTCCAGCTTCCCCCGCGCCAGCGACGTGCAAGTGTTTGCCGCCGCCACTGAGCGCGCCAAGACGTGGTTGATCGGGTTGGCGGCCTACTGCCGTCTGCAGTTCGAGGCGTTTACGCACATGGGGGCAGACGGGACGATCCTGGACGGGCTGCAGCAAGTGGCCAACGGCGTGGACGCGGTGGCGGCGGTGAACAACGCAGCGGGCGCCGCCGACGCGGTGGGCGCGCTGAGTGTGTGGGCCGACAGGGGCGTCAAGACCGCCATGACGCTCTCCCAGAGCGCCCTGTTCATGTCGGGGGGCAGGGTGAAGGCGTCCGAGAGCGCACTGCGCGCCCAGTGGCGCGCCTCCATGCAGCTGAACCGGCTCACAAAGCTGCACGCCGGGGCCGCCTTTGTGGCGCACGCCCGACTGCGGCACACCCAACGAGTGAAGCGCTCCGACGGCAATGTGGACGACAATGGGGAGAGGGAGGGGCACGCGGCGCAACTGATCAAGCAGACCTTCCAGACGCAGTGGTTGGCCACCAAGGTGGCCTTTGACGCCATGGCGGCGCGCACCGTGCCGGACGAGCTGGAGGCAACGGCGCCCTTTGCGTACGCCCTGCCGCGCCTGGGCGACGCCGCCCCCGCCCCCGACTCCCTCGGGTGGGCCAGTGTCAAGGCCAAGGTGGGCTTCGAGGCGCTCCTTGCCTCCCGGGTGGCGGCCACCAGCGCCATTGTGTACGCCGCCCTGCTCCTGGCGCAGGCCGAGGAGCAGGGCCCGCCAGTGGCCCCCGCGGTCAGTCTCAAGACCATGAAGGAGTTCAACCGCAGCCCGGCGCGCATGTGGACGGCGTACGACCTGGCCGTGTGCACGTCCTCCACCCTGCCGCCCCGCCTGCAGGCCCTGTGCGCCCAGCTGCCCCCGGTGGTGCGCGCCAGTGTGCAGGCACAGGTGTGTGTCGTCCTGCAGGCCTGTGTCGCCGCGAGGGACGCCGTGGTGGCGCACTACAGAGCCCTGCCCAACTTGGCGGGCAGCGCGCCCGACATGCAGCGGGCGCTGCAGCGCAACATGGCTCTGAAATACGGGGCCCCCGCACAGCTCATCATTGACGCCGCGCAAGCTCCTGGGCCGGTGCCGTGACGGCGCCCAAATTCATACCGCACAGCTACCCCGCCCACACAGCTACCCCGCCTGCACAGCTACCCCGCCCGCACACCACAATGAACAGAGGCAGACAGAGCCGTACGCCAAGGCAGCCGGCGCGAGTGTCCAAGCCGGTGTACCCCAATGGACCCCCGCAGCCACTGGGCGGAGGCGCGGCTGCCCAGTTCGACGACCGGCCCCCGCCAGCACAGTACCAGCAGCGCGGCGGTGCCAGCGCCGCGGCGCCGCGAGCGGTAGCGGCAGCGCCGCAGCCCCTGGCCGCGGCGCCGCAAGCGTCGGTCCTCGCGGCCACAGACGTCGCCGTCATTGTGTCGGCGCTGTCCTCCATCGACGCCTCCTTGGCGCGGCTGGCAGCGGCAGTGGAACGGCGCCAATTGGCGCCGCTCACCCCCCCAGCCACTCCCCCAGCCACTCCCCCAGTCACTCTAGTTGAGGCGCGGCAGCCAGCGGTGCAGGACGACGGCGGGATGCTCGAGTTCAAGGAGCAGGCACCAGCAGATGCGACAGATGTTATCGAGTCGGCGTGGTAGTGTGCAATGCATTAAGTAGCGCTATACACATATATATTACATGAGGTAGCCGGCATAGGCCGCGGGCGCCGTCAGCGGCGGCGGCAGCGTCGCCGCCACCGCGGCGTGCACCGGGCGCATGCTCTGCCGGGAGGCCTTGGTGCACCGCTTAATGGAGCGGCTCCACTCCACCCCGTGCAAGAAGGACCAGTAGGACAGCTCCGGAAGTGCGTCGCACTGCATGCATGTGCTCCCGTACAGGGGCGTTTGAAATGCATTGCGTTCCACTGCACCCCGCACAATGGAGTGGTACACCCGCGTGGCATTGGCATCTCCACCCACATCCCGACTCGCAGACGCCATTTGCTGCTAATCCAGCGCCGTCTGCAGCAGGGCCGAACCGCGGCTGTGCGTTGTTGTGCGGGACCACTGCTCCGCCGGGTCCGCCACCAATCCACGGGCCCGCAGCACCGCGGCGGCCGCCTCGGCGCTCGCGAAGCTGCGCCGCGGCTCCTTGGAGGCGGCGCCGGACATGGGTCCCCGCACAGCAGAGCCCATGGCCGCCGCCGCCAGGAGGGCGTCGCCCCGCCGCGGGGGGCGGGTGTCCACCACGTGCGATATGTCATACGCCCGACTGGCGTGCTCCGGCGCATCGGCGTCGTGCTCCAGCGCCACCACCCCGGTGCCCACCGGCGCCCGGGCGCCCACCGCCACGCACGCCGTGGAGGAGTCCAGCGCATCCCGCTGCCCAGACAGGGCGGCGTCCACAAAGGTCAACTCGGTCTGCTCGAAGCACGCCTTGCGCAGCACACTGGTGGTGGTGCCCGACAGCCCCTGCCGGTTCATGGGCAGCACGGCGCCGGTGTGCGTCATGGTCAGCACCAAGTGCTGCAGGTGCCGCGGGTCCAGCATGTCCCCCGACAACACAGAGGCCAACTCGTGCATCAGCGTCACCTGCGCCGCGGCGATGCCCAGGGTGGCCGCCACGTCCTCCACGTGGTTGCTCACTGTGCGCAGCCACTGCACCCCGGGCACACTGGCCCACTGCGTCAAGGAGCCCCCGTGCGCCACCAGGGCGCTGGCGCTGCCGGGGTGCGGCACCACCCGGCCCACCCCCGGCATGCCCTCCAGACGCACCGCGTGCATGGCGCTGCGCATGTGCATGTACGCCGCATTCCAGGAGTGGTCCCGCAGCATGCGCACCCGCATCACCCACACACTGTTGGCGGGGCTGGAGTACATCACGCAGGCGTCGTACACCTTGCCCAGGACCCGCTTCAGGGCCCGCGCCACAAAGGCCGGCTTGCGCCGGCGGGTGGACAGCACCCCCTTGTCCAGCACAAAGCGCACAATGTAGGGGGACCACGGCCGCCCGGGGTCCGCCAGACCCGCCTCCCACCCCAGCAGCGCCGCGCTCTCGGCCAGCAGCGCGGCGTCTGCGCTGCCCGCGGCGTCGCCGGGGCCCCCCGCGGGCGGCTCGTGCACCACCTCGGCGTGCACCACTGCGTCCCGCAGCTTGAGGCAGGGCGCCTTGTTGGTCAAGCGGGTGCGCGCCGCGGGGGACATGGCCGGCACCGACATGGTCACGGTGGGCGTCGCGATGCTGGTGCGCGCCTCGATGAGCTCCCGCAGGCGCTTCATGCCCCCCGCCACATTGCTCCCCGTGCCCGCCAAGTGGAACGTGTTCAGCGTCAACTGGGTGCTGGGCTCCCCAATGGCCTGCGTGGCAATGCACCCCACCGGCTCCCCCGGCGCCACCCGCGCGAACTTGACGGCCTCGTGGCACGCCGCCAACAACCCCCGCGCCACGGCGACGTACTCCATGTGCGGCATGCCCCGCAGGCGGCGCACCGTGTCGGGGCGCAGCAGGCTCCACGCCAAGTCGCACCGCACCGACACAGTGGCCGCGGCGCCCCACACCTGCACCAAGTCCGCGCACATGGCGGCGATGGTGTGCAGGAGGGTGTCGCGCACCCACGGCGCAGCGGCCAGCTGCTGCTGCTGCTGCCGCATGCTGTCGTGCTGGTGTGTGCTGTGAGAGGTCATGGTGCAATGAATTGTTGTGGTGCAGCGCACTAGTAGCTGCCGTCGCGTGCACAGCCGCCGCCAGAGGCCGCTGCCACGGGGCGTGCAGGAGAGGCCGCTGCCGCCTGCGGACTGTCGTAGCTCCACGCGGTGCGCGGCCGGGGGCTGTCCAGGGGCGACGCGGGGCGGGTGTGGGAGGGCGACTGCGGCGCCATGAGCGCGTACATCGCCGGGTTGGGCGGCACCCACTCGGGCGTGTCGAACCAGGGGTGGCCCCGAATGGCGGCGGCGGTGGGGCGCAAGGCGGGGTCGGGGTGCAAGCACTGCACAATCAAGTGCCGCATGGCCAGGCACTCCCCGCCCCCATCGGGCCACGTCCAGGGGGGCAAGTGGTGCACCGGCGCCCACTGTGTGTCCCCGCCCGCCACTGGGCACATGGCCGGCGCCGCCATGCAGTCTGGGTAAAAGGCGGCCATGAACTGCGCAAACTCCACCTCGGCGGGGGAGGCCATGGGGAAGGGCATGCTGTCGTACGCCGCCTCGAACAGGGTCACCCCGTAGGACCACACATCGGCCGCCGCGGCGTCGTAGGGCGCGTCCATCACCGCGCGCAGGACACTGTCCTGCTCCCCCGGCGGGGTGCAGGGCGCCCACGTGTCGAAGAAGCGGTTGGGGTGCCGCCGCGCCACGTTCTTCCACCACGACTGCGGGGGCGCGTACAGGTGTGTGCCCATGCACGACAGCGCCAGGGGCTTCCCGTCCTTGTGCAGCCGCGTCACAAAGTCAAAGTCGCACAGGCAGGCCACGTAGCGCACGTTGCACAGGGAGGCCACATGGGGCGGCGTGGCCACCCACCGCTGCACGTTGGTGGGCGCGTCCTCCTGAATGTCCATCTCGAACACGTCCTCCATCAGCATGGCCAGTTCGTCCTGCAGGGTGCCCCCGCGCACCGCCACTGGCACGGGGCGCACCAGGATGTTCTGCGGCTTGATGTCGCGGTGCGCCGCGCCCACGGCGTGCATCTCGTCCATGGCGCAGGCCACCTGCAGCAACCACTCCCTGGCGTGGGGCGCGGCGCCAATGTCCTTTTCAGCGGACAGGGCCGTGTCCAAGTCGCAGCTGGCCCGGCGCATGCACAGCGTGGTGGCGGTGGGGGTGCACAGCACCGACACAATGGGCACCGCGGCCCACGTGATGCCCCGGCGCTTGTGCAGCATGGCGCGCATGTCCACCTCCCTCTGCACCCCCTGGTGCTTGCGCACGGGCACAATCTTGACCACCACTGGCACCGTCACCGCTGGCCCCTGGACCTGAGGCACCTCGCAAGTGCCGGTCAAGACATAGGGGTCCCCCGGCTCGTGCCGGGAGTTGAGCACATTCTCCCAGTCCAGCTTCACGCCGTGCGCCAGGGCGAGACGGTTGAAGCGGGTGCGGTGCTTCCCGTACAAAAAGGGAGTGGGTTCCGCCATGGCTGAGTAATTGCGGCACACGTCAATGTGCAAAGTGCTCACTTTGTTCTGAGGGAGGCGTGCGCGCGCCGGTGCATCAACGGCGCGGGACGCCCCTTACTCCTTGTCGTCCGTTTCCACGGGAGGAATGACCAGGATCTCGGCGGGGTCGATGCGCGCCGCGGCAGAGATGTCCCCCAGGTTTTCCTCGATGCCAATTGCCCGCGCGGCAAAGGCCAGGGCAATGACCAGCACCACCGAGAAGAGCGTGGCGCTGGAGGCGTAGGCCCACAGGGGCACCTTGTTGCGCTTGGCCATTTCCTGCATGGCGTTGTTCCACGCCGAGCCCACTGCAAAGGCCACTGCCCCCAGGAACAGCGTGATGATCACAGTGGCCACCAATTTGTAGGCATACCTGCGCCTTTGGGGGCGCACAACTGCTATGGGTGTTGCCATTTACTGCGTTTACGCGCGGCAAAAATGACGGCGCGTCTATGACACACCTATATTGGCAAAAAATCATGCATTCATGCGCGCACGCACACACACTCAAGGGCACGCCGCATCGGCAATGGCCTTGGAGGGCGCCGCCACATACGGCCCCCATGAGGTGACGCTCACATTGTTGTTGGGCCTGGCCACTGCGTCCATCGCAGTCTCTAGATCGGCCTGGCTGGCCGCGGTCTCGAAGATGAGGCCGCCCGCTGGGGGGAAGTTAGTTGTCGCGGACACGCCGTTGGCTGTAATGGTCCACATATTGGCCGTTTCGGCATTGGAGGTACTGCCGCCAGTGTACGTTACGGGGCACTTGGTCAAGGGCCCGCCTGCCACTGCCATACTGTTATTGACACCCACGCCGGGGCTGTTATTACGAATCCACTGAAGCTCCGCCACGGTGGCGGGGTACACCTCGACGGCGCCATTGGGCAATTGCGTCTGCAGGGCGCTCTGCCACCGCGCCGCCAGAGTGGGTAGATACCCTGCGGTGGTTACGGCTGCGCCGGAGGACAGGGCGCCTCGTAGCACCCGGGTAGTTACAGGTTCCTTCTTAGGGCACGCCGCATCGGCAATGGCCTTGGAGGGCGCCGCCGGGAACGGTTTCCATTGGGAGTAGCCAACATTGTTTGCGTTTGCGCCATTCAGCACAGCGGTCTGTGCAGTCTCTAGATCGGCCTGGCTGGCCGTGGTCTCGAAGATGAGGCCGCCCACTACAGTGCCTGCCGTTGACGCGGACACGCCATCGGCTCCAATGGCGAAAAAAGTGGCAGTGTCGGCGTTGGCGCCACCAGTGTACGCGACGGGGCACTTGGTTGCGGGTCCGCCTGTCACTGACATACCGGCCCCGACACCCACGCCGGGGCTATTTTTCGAAACCCACTGCAGCTCCGCCACGGTGGCGGGGTACACCTTGACGGCGCCATTGGGCAATTGCGTCTGCAGGGCGCTCTGCCACTGGGTTGCCAGAGTGGGGAGGAATGAAGCGGGGGTGCTGTTCGGGACGCCGCTGCGTCCGGTAGCGCCTCGTAGCACCCGGGTGATTGCAGGGTCGTCCTTCTTCTTGTCGTCCTTTTTCTTGTCGTCCTTGTTCTTCTTGGAGAGGAGCACGCCCAGTGTGGTGCCGCCCGCAATGAGGACCAGGACCACGGCAACGATGATGATGATAAGGTTGCGGCGCTTCTTGTCGGCGGGGGTGGCGCCCTTTAGGGTTGCCCGTGCGCGCGACGACATGCTGGGCCCGGCGGGCCGTGTGGCGATGGAGGGTGCGTTGCTTGACATGCTGTTTATTCAAGGAGCATCGTGCAGTTGGTGAGCGACACGGTAATTTCCACGCGGTCCGACAACGGCGTGCCCCGTGTGAAACGCGTGGCTTGGGCACAGGCGCACTCTCGAGCTCATCGGCCGTGGCGCCGTCCAAGGCTTGCCGTGCCTCTCCCTCGCGCCGGACACACCGACAGTCGTGTACGCCCCGCAGCCACGCCGCGCGTCGCTTAGTTGTGCGCTGGCGCCAGCACTCAGTAAATGTTGCGTCACTTGTCTCTGGATGCAGATCCAACGTGCTCCCTGCTGGCGTGTTTGCAGTCAGATAGGCCATGCAGAACTGCGCCGGTTCCGCAACCCGCCCCGCCGGCGGGTGATCCCGAATCCAAAGTCGTTGATCCGGACCTCTTGAATTTTGCGCCCAACCCCTTTGTGCGGGCCGAGTTGGCAGTGCCCACCGCCGCTCAGCAAAGCGCGGCTCTACTCACCGCGTGTGTGCCAAGCGAGACTCAGGTGCCCACCGTGCCCACCGAAACAACCTTGTGGACAGTGCTCATTCAGAATTTCACAGCGAGTGAATTGAGCGGAGACGTCACAGGCTCCAACCCAATTTCCACCGTGGCCACCGCCAAAATACCAATGGGATTTGCGTGGTCCTCAGCAGTCACTGGCGCCCTCATTGTGGGGGAAAGCATGGGGTTCACACTGAACGGCATTACACTTACAATCATGGCGGGGGTTCCCTCTGTGCGCACCGTGGGCAACCTGGTCGCCACCCAGGCATTCATGCGCGGCACCAACAACTGCATCGCGCAAATAGTAGTGGCCGACTTTAGGCCCATCCTGTACAAGGTGGGCATAGCCATGATTGCGGGGTACCAGAACACCGAGCTGCAGTGCTCCCCCCTCACCAGCCCCATATCGCCCTCTGAAATTGGCAGCACCGGAGTCGGCGCCTTTATGCAGCTCACCAACTTTAGCGGTATGACATTGAGTTACATCCTGGGCCCCTACAACTCCACACTGAAAGACGCAACATCCTCGGGCTCGGCGTACTTTTACACCGAAGAGGGGTCAGATGGCTTTACGGTGAAGTACAACCGCGGTTCGGAGGAAAAGACTCTGAACCTGGCCTTTCCAAACGCTGATGCGCCTCTGTCGTTGCTGGCGCAGGACAATGTGGGCGTGGCCATTCTTGAGAATCAAGACTTGCATGCAGGGGGCACGTACGTCGCCTATGTGGCCGCCTATCCGTTGTTGGAAACACAAGCGCAGACGTGGATTAACACCATGAAAATCCTGAACATGATCATTCCGCCCAGCAGCGTGCCGCCCACGGTGGTAAGTGGGTTCTTTGGTACCGCATTGGCCCTGGACGGGGGTTCGTGTGCTCTACTCATCGAATACACAAGTGTCGATAATTCGCCTCAAAATTTAGTACAGGCCGCAGAGCCCTTCACGCCCTGTACTACTGTAACGGGCGACCCGCTTTACTCCACTGCCATTGTTACGATGACCTTGACCGTCTCATATGGCTCTGATGGCTCTAATGAGGTCGTGTACAGTGCGCTACTGACGCTGTGCGACGAGGGCACCGTGGTGCAGTGTCTGTTCCCTTCAGACGCCGCAGACGTCGCAGTGGGGCAGAGCTTTGTGTACATTGCCTACAACACCGTCAACGTGGCGGCAGTGGTGTTCCCTCAAGGCACCCTGGGGCAGGGGTTAGAAGTGTGCGGAGCTACCAACACGGCGGCCTTGCCGTGCAGTTGGGCGATGCAAGCCGCATGCGTTGCTGTTGGCACTGCCGTTACCCTCCCAGCCGTTCCTGCTAAGATAAAGGTAAATTATGATGTGACGGCCTTATTCGGTCCTCCCACCCCCTTCTTTCCCCTGTGCGCCCCAACATCCATTCCAACCTGGATTGCATCGGTTCCGACGGCCGGCTGGTCGGTGGAGGTGGGCACTGTCACCGTTCAAGGTACGCCGTGGAATGCATTGGCTGTGTTTGATGACGAGATGGATGTTATGGGGGGAGGGCTGCCAGTAACAATCACAGCCGCGGGTTCCTCGGTGGTGGTGTCGTGGACGTCCACTGGTTCAGCCAATGTATTCAAGTCCTCCGACAATGGCCTGGTGGTGATCACCCTCGCGGGTGTCCTGCGCATTTTCATACTGCGCAACATCGACGACAACGGGGCCTTTGCAACGAAATTGATGAATGCCTTGTCCAGCACCAGCGACGGTGCTAATCCCACTGCAGTGTTTGCAGTACTGCTGCAACTGGACATGGTCAATGCGTCTTACGCGGCACAGGTGTCGGGCTGGAGTGCAGGCTGCCCTTTGCAATCCATCGCGCAGAACGCCGTGGTGAGCAGCGTCATCCCGGCGGTGTACGGCCCCACCACCGTAGCGACTGTGGGGGCCAAGATGGGCGGGTCCCTCTTTCCGCCCCTGGTGTGCGACTCCACGACGGCCAATCTCGACAATTTGGGGGTGGACGACGTGACAGTGTCGATAGACTGGAAAGGCGGCAGGAGGACAGGAATAACTGGCAGCCTTTGTATGTCCCTTCCCGCCGGTCCAACTCTAGCCAATACTGCCTTTCCGTTGAAAGGCCTCGTGGCTGTGGGCGCCACAGTGGCAGACGCAACAGCCATCCTTAACACTTGGAGTCCCGGCGACGCCGCGCCCGTTGTACCCGCCGACCCACCGTCAGTGCCGGTGCGCGGCATCGTCTTTAGCGACGTGGACAATTTCATGGTGGAATGGTCCCTGGGGACAAATCCAAATCCAAATGGCAGCGCTACCAGCACGACGTCAGACCCCACTGTGGACATTGGGTTTGATGTGCCCTTTAACCAGTGTGTGCGGTTTATGGTGGCGGGGCAACAGTGGAGTGTCGACCTTAGAGCCATTGCGCTGGCGTCGTCCGAAGCAGACGCCGCGGCGGCTTTCGTCGCGGAGACGCTGGACAATGGCAGTGTAGTGGCCGTGGCCTGGCCCCACAAATTGCCACCGGCGGCGTTGGGCGGGAGCAGCCGCTCCCTGCGCGTCGACACTTGGGAGATCGAAATAATTGTCGCTAAATTCATGAATACGGGGTTGGCGACGCAGTATCTTGCTTGGGTGAATGAGGCCTGGGGCAGAGATTATTCCGATCCTCCGCTTCCCCGGGACGTGCGGGTGAATGTGACGGCCATATATGCGCCCACCTCCGGCTTTCCCCTGTGCGACCCTAAATCCATTACAGAGTGGATCGGATCGTTTCCGACGGCCGGCTGGTCGGTGCAGGTGGGTACCGACGATACACTTTCTGATGGTGTGTGGAATGCCTTGGTGGAATTTGAACCCCTCGAAATTCCACAGATCGAAGAGGTCACCATTACCTCTGCGGATTCCTCGGTTAAAGCGACGTGGAATTCCGATGGTCAAGCCTCTGGATTTGTGTCGGACGACAATGGCCTGGTGGTGCTCACCCTCGCCGGTGTCCTGCGCATTTTCATACTGCGCAACTTCGACGACGGAGGCTTTGCAACGAAATTGATGAATGCCATCACGAGCTCTGCTAACAAAAACTCAATCAATGTGGCACTTCTGCAACTGGACATGGTCAATGCGTCCTACGCGGCACAGGTGTCGGGCTCCAGTGCAGGCTGCGATTCGCAATCCCTGTCGCAGAATAATGTATATAGCAGCGTCATCCCTGTTATAATCGACACCTCGGTCCCCGTAAACGTTGCGGCCACCATGAGCGGATCCATATTTCCGCCCCTGGTGTGCGACTCCCCGACGGCCTTCCTCGACAATTTATGGGCAGACGCCACACAAGCCCCCGCCGCTATGCCGGTTGACTTGGATTGGACAGGCGACTCCATGACAAAAATTGTAGGCACCACCGTCATGGTGCTGCCGCCTGCAACCGTCGACCCCAACCAGTCCGGAACCACCGTCCTGGTGAAAGGCCTCGTGGCCGTGGGCGCCACAGTGGCAGACGCAACAGCCATCTTTAACACTTGGAAGACCGGCGACGCCGCGCCCGTTGTACCCGCCGACCCACCGCCAGTGCCGGTGCGCGGCATCGTCTTCAGCGACGTGCCGGGTTGGACAGTGTCCTGGGCCCTGGGCAGCAGTCCAACCGAACTGGGCAGCGCCACCAGCACGGCGCTAGAACCCACTGTGCGCATCCAGTTTGATGTGCCCTTCAAAGAGTGTGTGCTGTTTTCGGGGGAGCGGTTCAAATGGACAGCCGACTTGAGAGCCATTCCGCTGGCGGCGTCCATCCAAGACGCCGCGTCGGCTTTTTCGGCCGGGACGCTGGACAATGACACTGTAGTGGCCGTGGCCTGGCCCCACATAAACACGCCCTCCACGTCTGCCTGGATAAATCGCTCGTTGCGCGACACGTCATCGTACAGCGAGCTCATCCTCGCCAAATTCAGGGACTCCAGTGAAGCGGCGGGCTACCTCAGGTGGGTCCGAACCTCGTGGTCGGAAGGAAAGCTCTCCCCCCCCGACCCATCGGATCCCTTGCCCCCAGACCCCACTCCGGAACCATCCCCCCGGGGGGCGGACCCAGAGCCAAATTTTATAAATCGTACTGACATTGCTGCAGCCGCCGTGGGCTCGGTCTTGCTCATTGCCGCAGTCATCTTGGTCGTGTTTGGCGCGAGGGGAAAGCGCAGAGCCAAGATCAAGCCATAGACAATCTAGTGTGCGTGTGTGTGTGTGCATCAATTCAGTCATGGCTCTGCAGGTGAATCACTGTAAAGCCGTGCACAAGCGTGTCATGCTCGTGCACGTGCTGCACTCAAAAGCAGCGGTGGAGCACTTCATACAGGTGCTCAAGGCCGGCCGCCGTGTGGACAGCGTGGTGCAGTGCGATGCGCTCGGCGCTGATCGGTACCACTTGTACCAAACCGTTCCTCGCTGCTCCCTCTCCCACATCTTAACGGGCGCCGCGGAGCCGCTGGGCGAAAGTCGGTGGCTGCGCTCAGCGATGCAGCGCATCGCCTATTCCATATCGCGGTGCCACGCCGCCGGTCTTGTCCTGGGAAGCCTGTCCCCCAAAAACATTGCCTTTGTGGAGGGGGAGGGGGACATGTCCGCCGACTACTCCAGGCGATTGAGCCGGGTGTGCACCAGTGACCGGCAAGTCGCGCAGGTGCACGATGCCTGCATCGCCATTATCGTTTCCCAAGGAGCAAACACCCTCCAGAGGATGACGCCTGTTCTGTCGCCGCCCTTTAGGGGGGCGGGAGCAGGCAGCTTTGTGAAGGATGTGTTCTTGTTCGGTCTATTGTTGCACTCGTGTGTGGTAGGATCAAGTTGGTCGCCACTGGACACTGTGCACCGGGGCGCCCTCCGCCCCGCCCTACACGATTTGCTATGCATGTGCCGCAATCCCGCCGTGTGCATGGGCTGCGTGGTTGAGCATCAATGGTTCGGGACGCCTGGATGGATTCCACCTGAAAATTCGCCTGCATCGTGCGCCCACACTGGACCGCCCTCCCCCAGCACCGACCCGTAGCAGTAAACGCCGCCAAACTTTGACTTAAGCATGGCTTATGCATCAGGCTTTGGGAGAAGGGCCCCAGATGTCACCTTTACAGCGACAGTCGTCGACAATGGCGTAACATTCATCACATCGTCGGGGGTGGGCACAGTGTCGGTGCCCGCCCCGCCCCCTGGCGTGACCAGCGTGGGATACATCCTAACTGGGGCTTCCGGGTGGGGGGGACCGTTGCACGGCGGCGGCTCTGCAGCTGTGGTGTCCAGCCCATCCCTCGTATTTCCAGTGTCGGGATTGACGGTGACCCTCCCTGGCCCATCACAGACCGCGCAAGCTCCCGACAGCATCTTGGAAGTCACTGGGAGCGGCGGGGTGCTTGCATTTGCCACCTCGGGCTTCAACGGAGCTCCTGGCCTCGGACCCTTTGCCGGTTTTTTCGGGAACTCGGGAAGTGGCAATGTTGCAGGTGTGGCCGATGGTGCATCGGTACTTGGCGCTGGCGGGGGTGGCGCCTCCCCCGGGGGCGATGCCGCCGACGCTTCCGACAGCGGCGCCGGTGGTCCGGGTGTGACTTTCACGCTGTCCCCGAGTACAGAGTCCTTGACACTGGGCGCGGGCGGAGCCGGCGGCAACACCACCGACCCTGCAGTGAGCACTACTACTTTCCAGGCCACCCTGGGCGACGGCGGCGCCGGCGGCGACGGCGAGCCGGGCTCTGGTCAGAAGGGAAGCAACGCCGTCTTTATCATGTGGTGGGTGGGTGATGCACCCGCGTCTCTTGCGCCTCTTTTGGGCAAGGGACGTTATGGGCAAGCAGAGGTGGGCCAGACATTGTCTTTGAATGGCTCCTACCAGCAAGGAGACGTCTTTGTGCACGCCACTGTCAACAGCATAAACACCGTGGGCTTTTCGCACCAGCTGACCCGTGCCGGATTTGCGGTGTTGTACTACCTCAAGTTCTACGCGAGCACGCCGGGCGCCGTGACCGGCCTGGATGTGCGCGAGGCCAGGCGGCTCAGGGTGTCTGAGCAACTAATTTCCCGTGCCCTGGCGAGAATGGCGCCGGACGATGTAAATGCCTTGGCGGTAGACGGCATTCGTCTGCAGGCCATTTCCAAAGCCCTCTTATTTGGGGGGTGATTCTCAAAAGCACGCTGTATTTAAATCACATTCACATTCACAAATAATCTGGTCGTACCGCTGCACGCGTCACGACCATGGAGCGCAACACATCGCTACCAGACGTTCCCTGCACCTTGCCGGGGTACATCACCCACTTTATGCGCATCTCAATGTACACGCTCAAAACGGCAATCAACTGACCCCAGGCCAGGCAGTCATCCCCGTGCACCACAAAATCTTCTGCGCTGGGCGGCACCCCTGCACCGCATCCCGCCATTCGCAGCACAGCCATCAGGGCCGACTTCAAATCTGCGCCTCTGCGCATCAACGTCACCACCTTCACCGCGTTTGCCATGATGTAGTCAGACCCCAAGCACCCAACCACGGCAGTGTCGTCTGCCACCAACACCCGGGGCGCGGTTTGCCGTACGGGTGTGCACACCAGCACCATCATCAAATCGGCAAAGGAGCCCTCTACCTGCTGTTCCACGGGCGGCGGCGCGGCTGTGTACTGTGATGCGCAGCCCCCAAACACAGAGGCGGCAATGGGCGCCGGTTCCCCATCCTCCTCGTCAAACAAACTGTCAATGTCCGAGTCTTCCAGGCGGGCAGAGACCCTCTTTCCACCGGGGGTGTACGTCTTGCACGCCACTGATGCCTCGGCAATCACCCTGTTTGCAACATCTTCACACAGCGTAATTGCGTCGTATGTCTCTAGGTTTTCCTTGGTCAGGGCAGGCGGCGACATCTCAAAGTCGGCGTTGATGTTGCCCTCCTCGTCCTCGGTGACCACTTGGTCCTCATCCGAATTGTCGGGCATGGAGTACACAGAGCGTGCGCATGGCTGCTTCACCTCCTCGGCCAGCGCCGCGTCCATGGCGGCACTGAGGCCCCCGTGGGACGCTGCTGCCGGGTTAGCGCAAGACGAAGACACAAAGTTGACCCCCAACGTGCGCTTTTTCTTGGAAGCCCTTGGGGCACAGGTGGGCGGAGACACCGCCGGCACATGCGCCGCCTGCAAACCATCGTCGCACGAAAAGTCCCCCTCGTCGTCGTCCAAAATGGTGCGCGGCCGTTTCATAGACCAACGATCAGAAATGGTCATCTCATCGCTGCTGCTCGCCTTGTCGCCCCCAATGATGATCTTGCTGAGCCGCTCGAGGGTCTTCTTGTGGGCATTCTGTTCAATTTCCCTCGCCAATGCTGACTGCGCCCCGCGGCTGGGGGGAAGCACCACGCTGTTTACGACGCTGTTTGGGGGCGCCCTCCAATGGTCGAACAGGGCCTTTGCCCGGGCAACAAAGGGCGTCATTGGAGGTGACATCATGTGGCCGCATTTGTGTCCCGCATCCAGTCCCTTGATGAACTTGCAACACGCCATCTTCCACGCGTCCAAGAACATACGAGTGATGCCTGGTGGGGTACACGGCTCCAAGCTTGCCTCTGTCAAGGTCACCTTGAGAAGACGGTTTGTATTGGCGTACACATTTTTCTTGTCCGTCCGGAAATTGTCCACGGGGACGGCCATCAAAGCCCACACGGGCCCGCCTGCACATGTGGCGGTACTTGAAACCCACTGTCGTCCAGCGTTGAAGCCAATGCTGGCGAAATCGTCGCTGGACGACTTCATTTGCCTACTGGTCATGGTGGTCGGGTACACGGAGTAGAAGTCGTCCTTAGGAGCCGCAGCGTGAATGTTTTTATAAACAGAGGCTGGAAGAATGGCCTTGAACGAGTCCAGCAAAGGCATCTTGCTCTCGGCGCAGTCCTTTTCACCGACCCACAGCACATCTGCCAACAGGGTACAGTTCTTGGCGGGGTCGGATATGGTGCCTGCGGGGGGGCAGGACTTGTCAGTGTTGGACTGCGACAGTGTCGACACTGCATTGAGGAGCTGCAGCGCGGCCAGGACTTTGTGCACAGGGCCCATTATCTTGATGCCAAGCGCGCACGATTGGGCCTTTACACCAATCTCGTGCTGCAGCACAGCCACCATTACTGTGCTCCTGTTGGACCAGTTCATGCTGTTAAATTCCTCCTGTCCACTATCTCTGTCCTCGGTCATGTACATTGGACCTGCACATTGAAACTTCATTGTGGTAGGGTCGCTGGATGCGCCGCGCTTTGGGACCTTACCTGTGTTATTTCTAACCATTGTGCGTGGCAGGCTTGTACAATACATCACCACATGACGGGTTTCAAGCTGCGCTCTGAGAGCATGGCTGACGTCGGCCATGATTCAAAATTGAATAAAGTCGCTAGAAGTGTGACTGCGCATAAAATAGGTGCAAGACTTTTCTATACATGCCGCGTAATAATTGGCGTGGTGCACCTTCTAAATGTGAAACCGCCGCGCAATCCGGCTGAACCGAAAACACACACCACCGGCGCAAAACATACCAAAACAACACAATACGAACAAGAAACAGCTACTTTGAGCTTTGTGCCTTGTTTTGTAACTTGACGTTGCGCACCGAGTGCGCAAAATGATTGGCGTGGTGAAGCATTCAAATTGAACAAGAGCCGCACAAACACGCTGAACCAAAAACACACACCACCGGCGCAAAGCCTCTCAAAACAACACAATACAAACAAGAAACATGTACTTGAAGCTTTGTGCCTTGTTTTGTAACTTGACGTTGCGCACCGAGTGCGCAAAATTATTGGCGTGGTGAAGCATTCAAATTGAACAAGAGCCGCACAAACACGCTGAACCAAAAACACACACCACCGGCGCAAAGCCTCTCAAAACAACACAGTACAAACAAGAAACAGGTACTTGAAGCTTTGTGCCTTGTTTTGTAACTTGACGTTGCGCACCGAGTGCGCAAAACGATTGGCGTGGTGCAGCATTCAAATTTCACAACCGCCACATGTGCAGGCTGAGTATAAAACACAACACAAATAAAACATTGCGTGTGGATTACTTACATGACAATGAAAAAGCAAAAAGCTGGAAAGGATGATGTACGAATGAAAGTAATTGAACAAGTCATTGTGCAATGCATCGCGGCACACCTTCGGCTGCAGTATGACACCCCCCCTTTCAATACATAGAGGCGCCATGGAAGTGCTCTTGCTCGGCTCTCGATGTTTTTCAATTGTTTTTCATTTTTTTTTTCATGCTACCTTTACAATTTACTATTTACGATTCACTACACTTTTAATCATGGCAATTCCTGTGTTTGGGGTGTGTTTCTCCCTTTCTAAAAGAGGGTGCTGCGTAACTGTTGGCGGCGAGGCGCAGTATGTAGCCGGCGCAATTCGCGTCGATTTGAAAACACTGGGCATTGATCCCACCATACATTGTACACACTACGTGGATGACCTGGAACGGCTCATGCGCGCTGCTGCTCGGGCAGCATTCATTGACGGTGTATTCGAGGCGGCATGCAAGGCGGCCACCAAGGCGGCGTGCGACGCTGATTGTGTCGACATTGATCTGACCAATGACGAGGATGTGATAGATTTAACTTAGGCCATTCAGCACAATAATACATTTTACAACAGACTTTATACACGCAAATACAACTGTTCAATCTGTGGCGGAGTGTTGCGGGTAGCGGCGTACCACGGGTTTCGCCACACCATCGGCTTGGCGAAACGCCGAAACGCAAAACGCGGCCGACCATAAGCAGGCCAATACCCGCCCAACGGGAATGAGGCACACACTGTTGGAATGTCCGTGTTCATATGAATTCAACGACATGCTTTTTGTGTTCCAACTCCCACTTTGAACACTTCCCCAAAATCCAAAAAGCGCGACCAGCTTTCCACACAGGCCGCCCGAAACGCGAAACGCTGCCGTCCATGTGCAGGCCAATACCCGCCAAATGGGAATGAGGCACACACTGTTGGAATGCCCACGCAATTGCGCTCCCAACGACATGCTTTTTGTGTTCCAACTCCCACTTTGAACACTTCCCCAAAAATCAAAAAGCGCGACCAGCTTTCCACACAGGCCGCCCGAAACGCAAAACGCGGCCGCCCATGTGCAGGCCAATACCCGCCCAATAGGAATGAGGCACACACTGTTGGAATGCCCGTGCAATTGTGCACAAAACGAGATGGTTTTTGTGTTCCCACTCTAATTTTGAACACTGCCCCGCTAAGTGGCTGCTCACGAGTGAACGGGTCAGTGGGAAATGCCGCGTGGGGTACATGCAGGCATGCTTACTCTGGGTTATCTCGACTCATGAGTGATTGGGTCAGTGGGAAATGCCGCGTGGGGTATATACTCAAAATACTGTGACGGAGTGTTGCGTCGATGGCCCTTTCAAGGAGCTGGTCGCACATTTTGAAGGAGTGTACCGTGCCTGCCGCGCACAGCTCAATGGCACCCGGACTGTGCACTCGGGCCGTTGCGCAAAGCACGGCGCCATTTGTGAAATGCACATGCGCCAACGAAAAACGGGACACACCGGGCGGCAGCAGCATGTTTGTGACTTGCACCTGAAATTCCTCCACCACGGTGCCCACGCCGTGCAGTGCGGCGCCGGCTTTGAAAACCACAGCGTCGTGCACCCAAAGACAGCCCGTCACCTCTGCCCACACCAGTGTGATGCCGTACCGTATCGCTTCAAAGTGCAAATCGCCGTCTTTGAGCGTGGCGAGGCACTCCAGGGGCGACAATTCCACGTTGGAGGGCGCCAGAACGACGCGGCATGGGGTCACACTGGACACCACCGTGTCGTACTTCACTGTGATTGTTTCCAATTCACATGACTGTGGCCACCAATGGGTGGTGCCCAGTGTGTACCCCTCCGGCAAGAAGCGCGTCGGGCGATGCTCCATGGTCGACATTGCAAGTAATAAATTGCACGCCCTGCACATTTGTCAGCGATGGCCTGCGCCTCCAGCAATACAGCCCCCTTGCCGTCGGGATGCCTGCACACACCCGAATTTTGGGCACGCGCCGGTGTGAAAGCCGACTTGGTCGACTTGTTCCTGGCAGTGATGCGGGTGGAAGTGCCTGACCCCGACCACGCCGTGTGCCACGGCTGCATCAGCAGCACCCGGGGCCTGATGAACAACCCCCTCACCATGAACATGGCCGACTGGCCCAGCTCATACTTGGGGTGCAGCGTGTGCCACTCCATGTACACCGCGCAAAGACCCTGGTCCAGGTTGGCAGACCTTCTCAGACTGACCCCCGGTTGCAGTAGTGGGTACTGCGTGGCCATGTTCACACTGGCAAAGCGCATGCCGCGCGTCATGTTGAGCTGTGGTACAGAGCAGGGGCTGCGGTATGCGTATGGCCTGTCCAACACGCACACCTTTGACGACGGCAGCGGGCCGTGTGTGCAACAGCTTCTCCAGGCGCTGTCGAAAAACAGCGAGGGGGAGGCCACATCCCTGGTGGCAGCGGCATATGCCCACCTCTCCGACGTGAGCGAGGTGCTGTGCTTGCAGGTGTGCTTCAGGAGGGGTTGGTGGGGGTGCATAGAGGAGTTGGTGCGCGCCAGCAAAAACGGTGCCCGGACACACGCCGCCGAGTTGATTCTGGGGAGTGTGCGCAAGCCGGAGCACACCGTGGCGGCGTGCGCCGTTGCCGTGCGGCACTTTGGGACCATGCTGAGGCTGCACAACGACGAGATTGTCGAAATCATGGTTGCCGCTGCAACGGCCCGCGCCCGGGAGCCCAGCGTGGTTGCCCAACTGGACCTATTTCAGGTCCTCGCATTCACCATGGCGTACGACGAGGCCTCCCCCGTGTCCAGGGAGTGCCGATTCGTGTCTGTGGCGCGGTACACTGGCGACATTCCGGAGGTGCGTGTTGACTTCACGGGGACCGTGGGCACAGTGCCGGTGCACTCCGCACAGGACCTGCAGGCCTTGCACGCCGCAGTGACGCCCCTTCCACCGCCCCTGACCCTGTTCAATGTGGTGGACATTTCGGCGCTGTGCACCGTCGAGGACAGGCGCGAGGCGGATTTGGAGGTGTGTCGGGAAATGGTGCGCCTGGTGGCCAGGGAGGGGCGCACAGTGCCCCTGGATGGTGTGCTGAATCGACACACGCCCGCCGATGTGGCCGCCATACTGGGCACGCCCGACTTTGTGCGTATGGTGGGCACCTGTCTTTCGCGCAGTGCGTGGAACGCTGTCAAGACGGCGCAGCTGCACCGCATCGTGTTTTGCCAGGACACTGAACTGTGTGACTACTTTTTTAGGGTGGCGTGGCTGTATGGCGACGACGCGGCGCTGCACGCCCTGGCGCAGGCATGCGTGCAAGCTCCATCGTTGGACCTCGAAGTGGACCTCTTTGGGACGGTGATGATGCATCTCGCGAATGTTGGCGGGCAGCAGTGGATGCGGTGTTTCGAGGCAGTTGTGCAGGGCATGACTGGGGGCAACACCAATGACGTCACCCTTCGGTGCATGCTGCTGTTCTTTCAACGGCGGCTGCGCCTGGGTGCCCTGTCCAATGTAGTCGCCGCGGCAGTGGTGGCAGGGGTGGACACCTACTTGTGCATCAGCCACGATGCCATGTGCACCGAGCTGCACAGGTGGCTCCTGCTGCCCGGCAATGCGCACTGGAGGGGGGCAGTGCACGCCGACGCCAATGCGGACTGCACACGGGAGTTGCTGGGGTGCATTGCCCGGTCCTCCATTTTGGAGCGCACCGTGCTGTAGTCACGTTGCGCGATGCCCACTGCCCCCATCATGGCCGACTGGTCCTTTCCCCCGCCGAAAGCGTCTGGCGGCTCTGAGGAGTTCAGCGTGGACGACTTTACCCGGAAAGTGGAAGCGGGAAGAGAGCGCGTGCGGCGGGCGGGTGTGGCCCTGAAACTGTGTGTGGAGGCCAATGTGGCCTACTGCACCTCCATTTACGCCAGGGGGTTGGACCCCACACCCAGTCGGCAGTGCATGGACACGCTGCGGCAGCACGCGGTGGCGGTGGACCTGGCCGTCGCGCGACTCACAGCCGCCCAGGACAAGTTGACTGCGCTGTGCACCATTTTAACATCGTGCTTCTGAAATGCATTGTGATCTAAGACTACTCCACTGGTTCTGCCGCGTCCGCGATGCGCGCAATGGCCACTGCCATTTTATTAGCGGCACGAATCTCTGCCATGGACACTGTGCGAATGCTGACTAGCTTTACCCATGGCGGATTGTGGGGGCGGTCCTGGGCAACTGCTGCCTCGTCTATGCCGGTGACTTGCTCCAGGATGTCGTCCTCCATTGCCCAATTTATTAGGTGGGTCTGTCGGGAGAGGTGCATGGGGTGTCCGCCGCCAACTGCATTGTGCGGCGCAGCAACGCGACGCAGCATTAAAACACGCCGCACAGTCTCATGCACGCCCCCCCACAATGGACATGCTCGAGATCATCGACATTGGGTGGGTGTATGTGGCTGTCACTTGGTGTTTGTGCGGCACGCTCCTGCACTTCTTGCTAGCGGGCATTGCCAGAGACAAGGCGGCATTCCTGGAGGAAGAGGCGTTGGCGTACCAGCACCTGTACCACGATGTGGCGACTCTGTTTGCCCGGCGAAGACGGGGTGCAGGTAACGCTGGACGGCATGACGATGTGTGTAGTGTCCATAATACAGGAAAATGCGGAGCGTGACGCCGCGCGCGTGCATGCAGCAGTGATGATGCACGTGTGGGCCTTGTGCGCTTGCTTGACGGGCGCCTCGGCGCTGCACCTCGTAAGGTGCCTGCCGCGGTGCAACATATACCCCATGAAGTGCGCCGCCGCATTGGTGTGGGCCTTTCCTCTGTGCGTGGGCCTGTGTTGGATCACTGTCTCGTGGGAAGAAGCCTTCAACGCGGAACAGGCATTCGTCCTGGCGTCGGTCCTTGTTGCTCTCGCGGTGTTTTACCGGGACATGACCGCCACGAGGGTGGTAATTTTCAGGGCCCGTCCCCAACGCGTGTACGCTGCACGACAACGCGCGGCACGGTGGTACGCCCCACACACACATCAAAACTTCACAAACACACAAGCCTGTGCAGCATGACTCCATGTGCAGTAGTGAAATGAATATTTCCATGTGTGCAATAGGCGCGGTGCGCGGGTTCGAACTGCCGCCGTTTTTAATGAAAGAGTTGTCCGCCGCCGAGGACGTTGTTCGATGTGCGCGGGAGGCGGTGTACGACGCTCGGTGCGAAATTCACAGCGGTCGACACGCCGACTCCTGCCACATAATGGACAGCAACACGCTGTGCCGAGACGGCACAGTCGCCCTCGACGAGCTGAATGTGCAGTGGGAAGACGCCAAGACGGTCATATCGGCTGCCTATTGCGCTGGCGACCACAAGGTGTTGGCAAAGGCGCTCAAGGTGATTCGCGTGGTGCAGCAAAAGGCGGCGGCGTGGCACGAGCGCATTGACCAAGCCACGGAGTTTGCGTGCCCCATGGCGTGTGATGTGGAGTGGTAGGCGCTCCGAAATAATGCATTGTGGTGAACCTCAAGCGCAATCCGTGCAGTGGATCAGCATGGGCGTCGCAAACACCACATTGTCGTTGTCGCTGTCGCTGTCGCTGCCGCTGTCGCTGCCGCTGTCGCTGGGCCACTCGGCGGTGTAGCAGGCGGCCAGGGAGGACCGGGGAACCCTGGCAATGTGTGGGGGCAAGTGAGCTGGGTCCACGGCGTCGCACGCGTCATGGTCCGCACCCGCCAGCACAAAGTCCCACACAAACAGGGGGCAACGCACGTGGGAGTACAGCGTTGGCATGCCCCGCAGCGCCGCGTCGTCCCCAATGATGGTGGTGGTGGTGTCATAGGTGCCCTCTGCGTCCAGGTCCTGCATCGCCATGAAGCGCGTCATGGCCGACCACTCGCCCGCCAAGTGAAACGCGCGCAGCGCGGCAATTGGTTCCCCCGATGGATCGACAACGGTGCCGGTGTCCCGAAAGGCGCAGTTGGACAGGAGGTCCAGGTTGACCATTTGCGAGTAGCACCACACCCGCGTCATTCCGGGGGGGGGAGGGACCCGGGCCGCGTGCTCCATGCACGGAATGGTCACGAAACAGTGCTCCGTCGCAGTCATGGGGGCCGCAATTTAAGAGGTATCGGGGTGTATTTGATGCGTGGCGAGGAAAACCGAGTTCAAACCCAATGAATTGATTCACAACGCTGCGCAACAAGTCTTAATTGAAACCATGGCTTCTGCACCACCGTCCACCGTGGACGATGCAAAGGCGGTGTTTGTAGAGGCCCATGCATCCATGACGGCGAACTTGAGTTGTTGTGTACAGTCCGAGGAGGACTGCCGGCGCGACCTGAGTCGGGCGCTGGTCAACCTGCAGAATGCCATGCACAGCAAGTCGCACGCCGACGCTCTGACGGACTCCTCGGCGACACACCTGACGGGGACCACATGCAGGCCTTTCGAGAGGTGCACTGGGGGCCCATACAGGACAGCCTGCAGCAGGGAAAGACCGTGGTGGTGGTGTTGATTCCGGGCGATACAGAGTACGACTATTTTGTACACCCCCAACCGCCAAAGGACACGGCGTATGAGCGCCTGCTGAAGCACTTTGCGTTGGAGGCCGGGGTGTTGGCGGGGGTGAGCACGTTGCTGCTGCAGGACGCGGTTGTGGAGAATCAGCCGTGCGGCGTCGACTCGCTGCGAATGTTCGTGGAGGGGCTGCCGGCCGCGGCGCGCGGCTCGGTGAAACGACCGGACACTGGCGGCGTCATTCCCCTTGAGCAGTGCGCCTTTGTGCTGGACACGGCCGTGCGCGACATGTTCATCAGCGCGGTGACATTTATACCGAGCGACGACTACATGAACCGTGGATCCTATGTACCGGAGAACCTGCTGCTGCACAACATTAAAAACAAAGTGACTCCCACCTGCGCGCCTCCATTTGAAACTGTAAACCCCCATCGATTGAGATGACTGGTCAAGTGCGCGCGATGTGCCTCTTTCCATCTGAAAAAAAGCGCAGGCCTATGCCACTCAACCCGAGACATGGGTAATGAATAATAATAACCGATATTATTGCCACGACAACATTGTATAAACCAGCAGTGGGCAAGCGTTTGAACGGAAACGGTTTTTCTATGTGTCCACCTTTCAGGGGGGAAATGCATTTTTACATGATATCATTGCCACGACAACACTGTATATAGAGATTCTGCTGAGGCGCATCGTAGTAGCTTTCTGCACGACATAAGGAACAAGGCTCGGACAATGCTCTTGGGCGTCGGTAAAGCTGTCGGTGCTTCACGCAACCACACCCCAACCCGCCATTCGATTTTGCCAGGATGGCCAATGTTTCTGGGTTTAGTTTTCCGAGGGCAGTGAGGTATGCATATGCTGCAGGACTGCACGTTATTAGCGGATTCTCGCTATCCGTAAACCACTGCGGAAGTACACCAACAGCCTTTTTGGATAGCAGCAAGCGTCGAGTTTGTGTGCCCAGTTCCATCTCCCCCTCAAGTGGCTGGTCCAGCTTGTATTCTAGCAAGCCGCCCTTCAGATTTACAATGTTTCCCAGGTACTTACATGACTGTGTGAGGTCGTGATCTGCCCATGTCACGCCACGGCGCATGGGATTTTCCATGTCGTTGATTACATGAATGAACAAACAATCGAATACACTTTTCAACATCCTGATATTGTCATTGTCCATCAACACAACTGCGACACACCGTCCAGCGCGAAGCGCTTCAATAGGCTCGTGTTTTTCCCAAATGGGTGCCGTGTACCGCGCTTTTTTCGGCGGCACCTGTACCTGCTTCACGGCCCGCTTTATGAGTGCATCAACGGCGCGAGCAGTGGCTAGGTTGCGCTTTTTGCGCAGCAGAGTCTTGGCGCGCACGGCGGCCCGGTCGACAATCTTGGAGCGCACCTTGAGTGGTAGCGCCGCTGCTGCCGCCGACGTGTCTGTGTCTGTGTCCATGTCCGACATGTCGGAGCATGCATGCTGCAGTGGAAAGATTGACGACATGGTGTAATATAAGTACTTATAAACAGTGCTTTGAAGCGAAATGAAAAATAAGATTGATTTAAATTGATTGTGTTTACATGCACCGCTGAGCCTGTCGTACCCGTCTTGTACACATTCATTCGCGTACATCTGCATCAAACGGCATGTCCTCCTCGCCAGATTCGTGCACCGCGGCCGCCGACGCGGCGGCGTGGGACTCCGACACCTCGCCCACCAAAGCCGACATTGCCTCGGCGGAGATGCACCGGGTGTGTGTCGCGTGGGCACGCACGGCCCTCTGCGCCGTGCAAGGGTGTGTGCGCCGTGCCGTGTCGGCCACCCACGCCCTGGCGGCGGCGCACGACCGTGCCGCGGCGCTCGCCTCGGCCATCAGTCGCGACGGCGCGTGGATGCTGCGCCGCGCCCAGGACGACGTCGTTACCGCCCGCAAGGCGGTGCGGGAGATGGTGTACGCGGCCCTGCAGCAGTACGCCGTGGCGCACGACGCCGTGAGGGGGGTGGAACGCGCTGCAGAGGCGCGCACAGTGTGGCCCGGCACCGAGGAGGACGGCGTGCCCGACTCCACCATGTCGCACGTCACGTACCTCTGGCTGCAACTGAACCTCATTCGGCGCGCGGACATTGATCCCATGCGGGCCGCGGCGCGCGCCGAAGCGTGTGCCCCCGACGCGCCGCGGCACGTGCGCCTCATGACAGAGGCGCACGTCAATGTGGACCCCGCCGTGACGCTGTGCACGGCGTGATACTTGTCCACAGTAAAGCGAGCAAATAAACCCGTGTACATAATGAACGAAGCACCCTATTTCCGACGGCGCAGCGCCATGTCGGGGGAGCAGGCGCGCAAGCGCAAACAGATGTACATTATTATCGGCGCCGTGGCCGTCATTGCCGTCACGCTGGCCGTTGTGCTGCCGCTCACCCTCAAGAAGAAAAAGGCCGGTGTGCCGGGCCAAGGCACACACACTGGTCCGCGACCAGGCGACAGGATCGGGTATCTATTGGGTGTTGAAGTGTCGGCAAGTACCATCATAAAGCCCGACGCTTTCACCATAACGACGAGGCTTGACGCCATGGAGGCTGCTCTGGTGTCGGGGGATGCCGACGTCGTTGTGCGCCAGGCCACTGTGGCGGACCTTATTGGACAGGCCAAGTACGCCACTCTGGCCGGTGACGCCACGTATGCGTGGATGTGGCCCCTGGGCGCAGTGCCCGCTGTGAACACCGAGGTGAACGGCGCCATGGTGGTTGGTGAACACTGCGCAACTGACTGCGACCGCCTCCTCGCCGCCCCGGCAAATGCAGTCGCGGCGGGGAACCAAGCCGCTCATCAACTTCGTTTAGGCATTCCCGCGGGAACTCCCGGACTGATAGTCACCCAGCGATTATCAGGGGGGAATCGGTTGGCCGTGGTGGTGGAGACGACCAAGCTGTCCATTGCCGACGTGCAGACGCGTTTGACAAGCGTCAATATAGGCGCAGTGCCTGGCGCCGCCTTTGTGAACTGATACCATCAGTAAATGCACAACGTCTTTGAGTAACTATGTTTCCCACACGCCCTCCCGCGATAAATATGCGCAGCAGCCGGGACACGGTGGCTGCGCTGGACCGACGGTCCCGGGGCCGGGGCGGCGACCACGTGCAGCGCGAATTGGACTTTGATGCCATGCCCACAGTGGACGATGGACACCGTGCCTCGTTCTCTCACCGACTGTCGCGCAACTTCAGTGTGCGCCCCACTGCGTGGACCGCCAAGACACGCATCTTGTCGCTGCTCACGGTGGCCTTGACACTGTCCGCGGTGACGCTGGGCATTGTCACCGAAAAAAAATTAAAGGGATTCAATCCCCCCGGCACCCCCTACAATTCAAGCCCCGCCCTCAAGGCGTCGGCGTACCTGAGTTTAGCCCTAGCTGTGCTGGTGGTCCTCAACGCCTTTCAGCGCAAGATCAACAAGCCGCTGCTCATCCTCACATCCCTGTCGGCTGTGGCATCGGCCGCCGTCACCACATCCATGATCAACCAGGCCCAGCGAAACGACCCCCAGGTGAACTTCAAGCTGAACGATAACATGAGCTACGCAATTGTGACAATGACCGCCAGCTTGCTGCAAGCAGGTACGCTGGCATTGAGTTGAGGGTGGCAAGCTGCATTGAAACTACCCTACATGACCAGCGTGCGGGGCACCCCGCTGCTCACCGCGGCGAACATGGCCTTGGTGGCTGGCAGTCCGGGGAGGTACGCCGCCGCGCCCTCAACGGCGGCGCTCCACGCCGCGCCCGACAGGCGGCCCCCAGTCAGGGCGTACGTCCTGGGCGTCACGGCCAGCGACACCAGCCGGCTGCGGGAAAAGTCGTTGGCCCACGGCCACACCTTGGCGTCCTCCTTGAAGCCGTCCATGGCCACGTTGCTCAGCTCGTCGGCGCGCTTGTTCAGGGCGCGCCGCACAAACACCCACTCCAGGGCGATGCCCTTGAGGGATGTAGCCAGCGCGGCGGCGCACGCGCGCAGCTCAGTCACTGGTCCCACCAGGTTGGGCGCGTGCACCCGCCACTGCCCCGTGACCTGCTGAATGATCAGCTTGGAGTCGCCGTGGATGGTGATGTGGGTGGGCAGCGCCCCGACGCCGGCCAGCGCTGCGTTGAGCAAGACCGCGTTCAGCAAGGCGTGCAGCAGGCGCACCGCCAAAAGAGCGCCGATGCACTCTGCCTCGTTGTTGGTGCACTTGTTGCGGCAGGTCTGCACCGCAGAGGCCACCTCCACGCCGTCAATGTACACCACCGCGCCGCTCCCGGCAATGCCTGGGTTTCCCCTGGATCCCCCGTCAAAGTACGCGGTCCAGGCCTTTGGGGTGGTGCACTTTGAGGCGCGCGCGGCGGGCGGCGGCGCTGCTCGACGGCGCTTGACGCCGCCCGACCCGGTGGCCGCGGCGTAGCACTTGGGAGACTTGGCAGGCATGTTGCAGTTGAACAGTTTACATTTTTAGAAGAGCGCAATGTCACAATTTATGTTTTGCGCGCCGCCGTCACTCGACATTTGCCAGGCCTGTAGAGAGCAGTTGCCGCACAGCATCTGAGTGCCCCTCCCCCACCCACCCACACAGGGCGCTCACCACGGCGCCCTGCAGCTCCTCGACGTTCACCTCCTCGGCGCTGGTCAGGGTGTACACCCTGTTCTGCACCAGGGTTTGGTCGCCCATGGCGGAGTTGTGTGTGTTGTCGCACATGTTGTGCACCACAATGAGCACCAGGGCGTTCACAGTGCTCTTTTCCACGGCGTCCCACACACCGCTGAGGGCGAGCGCCTCCTCGTGGGTGAGCAGCACATCTTCGTGGGTGGGCGCCAGGCCGTACCGCGCTTGGTCATCCACGTACGTCTTGTCGATGGACATGAGGTTGGTGCGCAGCACCGGCAGGGTCATCAATGTGCCCTTGCGTCGGAACATCAGCATGACGGCGCACAGCGCCTTGAGCACCAGGGGCAGGCTGGAGGCCGCCACCCCGAACCGCCTGATGTGCGAGGCGCTGAGGCTCTCGTTGCTGGCTGCGTACTTCAGGCCGCACAGGGCCATGTCGGTCAACCTGGCTTCTGTTCCCCGGGCCGTTGTGCGCGAGTGGGCTGGGGGGCTGCATGCAGTGGTCGCAGCAAATTGGTGCCGCTCCTGGGGAGCCGTGGGGGACGGCAGTGACTGGTCCAGCACCACATAGCCCACCACGTCGCAGCGCAAAGCGTCAAGGTCCAGTCCCTCGAGGTTGTTGGGCACGGGGTGCTGCAGCGCAGCGGTGAAGCCCCTCCAAAAGTGCGCCGCCACCATGCCGGGGCGCACCGGGATGTCCCGCACAGGGCGCACGCGCTGCTTGACGTAGTTCATGCCGCCCACATCCACGCCGTCCTCCCCCAGCACATAAAGCACCATGCTGGCCAGGGCGTTGTGCACCCGGGTGGACACGGCCGCCAAGCCGCGCTTCATGAGGGAGGCCTCGCCCTGGGTGACCCCTGCCTCGTCCAGCGTGAGGGGCTGCTCCCACCCAATTTGGGAGCACGCCCCGCCCACGTTCTTGGACATGGTGCGGAGGGAGGGCGGAGTGACGCCTGCAGCGGAGCCGCGCACCGCCAATGTGGCGCACAGGACACGCACAAATATGGGCAGCGCCGACATCATGTTGCTGGCTTCCGGCAAATCGGAGAAGTGCTGCCACAGTGCGCTGTGCCCGGCCACTGCGAATGTTGACAGGAGTGTCTTGACGTTTTTGGTGTGCTCAAGCTCCTCGTCTGTGTGCATTGGGGCGTGGGGAAGCACGCCCAGCGTGAAGTCATCATGTGCCCAATTCCCATGGAGGATGGCGGGGCAGCCATCCTTGATGGCTTTGCACATGCCCCGCCAAGACATGCCGAAACGAGTGAAGCTGAAGCTGGCGTCCAGGGCGCGCACCGTGCGCAGAACATCCGCGTTGGCGCAGCACGGCGCCGAATCATTGTCGCCACGCTCATTGTTCAACAGCTGCACCGCCTTTATTGCCCTGTGCATCACGCTGCTGTAGTTGCGGCGGTCCAAACTGGTAAAGTGCTGCTGGCCCATGAAATCGTCCAGCAATGTAACGCAGTCCGCCACGCCAATGAGGCGGGCGGACATGCACGATTCCCAGGACACCACAGTCACCCGCCGCGCCATTTGTTTCACGGCCACAATGAGGGGATAAAAGTCCGAGTCCCCCGTCAAGAATATAAAGTTGGGCACCGCTGCGCCCTCTTGCAGGGCGTACAGGGTGGCGTGCACCGCCATGAGAATGTCGCCTCCGTTTTTTCCGCCCTGTGTGAAGGACATCACATTCACTGTCTCGATGCCCATTTCGCGCAGCGTTTCCATCTCTTCGGGGGCGTGGGACCACTCGCCGTATGCCACCACCTTGCACAGCTTGTACTGCGCACGCAGCGTGTCCATAAAGGGCGGCAACCACTCCCCGGTGCTGTGGGTGGTGTTGGACGCGACATTGTCAAAGTCCATGTACACCACTGCGGTGTCCTTCAGGGCGGCTGCAGCCATTGTGTGTGTGTGTGCGCGTCTTTTCAAAGGCGGGTGCGAGGGGCGCAGTGTGTGTGTGAGAATGTGTATTGAGAAAGAGGGTGGAAAGAGCAAAATGGGTGTTGCCGTTATGGCCAGGGTAGGGGGGGTGAACGCTGCATATTCCGCATCCAAGCCTCCAGGCCCATCATCTTCTCTTTGACCGCCACGTGCAGCGATCCAGGCTGCCTAAAGTCTTCCAACCGTTCCGCAAGCTGTAACGATGACCGCGCGCGCGCCGCCCTAAACGCCGCTTACGACACTGACCACGTCGCGCGCCAGGAGCGCCGCTGCACCGGTGCCCCCGGCCAGGCGGCGCACCGCCGCATACGTCTCGCCCGACAGCACGTGCCGAAGGGCGGCATACTGGGGGTCGCGCATGATGTCGGGTGTGCAGGTCCACAGGGTCCACAGGAGGTGCATGCACGCGTACCGCAAGTTGGGGTGTGTCTTCTCGCGGCACAGGGCTTCGTGCAGCTCCCCGGCCCACACCGGCACGCCCGCCAGCACCTCGCCCAGGTGGATGGCCCGCCCGGCCACGAACCCCATGATCTGAAAGCAGTGCATGCGGGACACTTCGTCGTACCGCCCGCTGTTGCCGGCAATGTACGCCACGATGCGCAGGCCGCCGCTGCGCAAAAATATGGTCATGGACGCCTCGGTCATGTGCGGCACCAAGTAGGTGAGTGCGCCTGTGGCGGGGATGCACAGCTCGCAGGGCGTCCCCGCGAGCACAGCCAGGATGGAGAGGACCACCGGGGTGGACAGGACCACCTGCGCTGCCTCAGTGTTCTGCGCCAGGTTCTCCAGGGCCGCCAGGGCAATGAAGGAGATGCGCTCACAGCGCGGCCGCTCCACAATGTCGTGCAGGCGGTGCACCAGCTCCAGGGTGGCGCCCTGCGAGAGGCTCCACGGAACCGCGCAAAAGCACCGCACCAAGCTCACAATGGTGGCCAGAAACTCCGAGGGGCCCACACTGGTCTTCATGGCCACCAGCACCACCGGGAAGATGTCTTTGTGCGCCATGACCTCTTCGGGGTACCACTCCGCAATGTACACCAGGGCGAAGGCGACATACACCGCCAGAGTGGTGTTCTGGGTGCGCTTCAGCACCTCTATGCAGGCGTGGTGCAGGTCAGCGCGCACCATGCGGTACGCCAGGGTCTTGCGGCGGTGCTCGTCGGCCGCCCCCTCCGCCCTGACTTCGGACATGGCGCACACACACATGGCCGCGTCCAGCACCCGCGCATCCTCCCCCATCAACACAATGTCCTTCAGGCACACCAGGAGGCACTGCGGCAGCTTCCCATTGCGCTCCATCTCCTTGACGCGGATGTATGAGCCCTCAGAGCCACTCTCCTGCAGCTCCAGGAGCAGCGTCCTGTCCACCTCGTAGTCCGTCCCATCCGAGTTCGGCTCGCAGGTGGTCGAGGTGCCCACGCCGAGGGGCGCATCGTCGTCGCGCTCCCCCCCCGCTGCGTCCTCGTGCAGGGCCGCAATGACCGCGGCGGCCGTGGCGGTGTCGGGGTGCAGCGCGGGCGAGCCGCCCCCGCTGCCCGCGGCGCAGCTGCTCGCCGCCGCCGCCGCAATGACCATGTTTGACATAGTGCTGCTGCAATGATATGATGCGGTGATGCACCCAGAAAACTCCTTGCCTGTGTGGGTGTGGGAAAGTGAAAAGTGGCGGGTGCGAGCTGGCGACTTGGCAGTGCCAGCGCGCCGCCGCACCACGCCAACCGTGTGCCCCCGCGCACTAGCGGCCACACCAGCGGCCACACAAGTCCATGTACACCACTGCGGTGTCCTTCAGGGCGGCTGCAGCCATTGTGTGTGTGTGTGCGCGTCTTTTCAAAGGCGGGTGCGAGGGGCGCAGTGTGTGTGTGAATGTGTATTAAGAAAGAGGGTGGGTTAACGTTATGGCCAGGGTAGGGGGGATGAACGCTGCATATTCTGCATCTCAGCCTGCAGGCCCATCATCTTCTCTTTGACCGCCACGTCCAGCAATGCGAGGAACACGTTGGGATGATCGGCCAGCAGTGTCTGCAGCGATCCAGGCTGCCTAAAGTCGTCCAACCGTTCCGCAAGCTGTAACAAGGTCCACGGCAAAAAGGGGAACTCCAGGAAGGTTTCCAGGGTGCCGTTCATCTCGGTGACTTCCTCCCAGTCCCACGGCACATCGTGGTTCTGCAACACCTGATCCAGAGTGGCTCCTCGGCTCAACATATGCCAGTCCCACGGCAGGTGCTTGTTGCGCAGGGCGTCTTGCATGGCGGGCGCCCCATTTTGGTACATGGTCCGGCACAGGACCATGAACGAGATGGTGTCCCAGTGCCACGGAATGTCGGGGTACTTCAAAATGTCCGCCATGGTGGCTTTTTTACCGACGAATGGCATTGCCCACGGCAGCTCTGGGTGTTTCGCCACCAAGTGCAGCGTGTCCTGTTCCACGGTCTTGCTGCTCTCTAGAGCCCAGTCCCAGTGCAGGTAGGGGTGCTGGACCACAAAGTTCGTGTCCTCGTCCAGGGCGCCGTGGTCCCAAGGCGCCTCTGAAGCGGCGTTTATGGTTGACACGGGGGACCGCGCAGTCACCGCCTTCCAGTACCAAGGCGCGTCCCGCTCCTGGAGGATGTCGTGCAGTGGCATTTTGTGGGACAACCACACCCAGTCCCACGGCAAATGCGGCGCGCGCACAGCCTCGTGCGCCGCGCCGGCGTCCACTATGGCACGCGTGAATGTGTGCCAATCCCATGGCAGCTCCGGATGGGCCAGCACAAAGGAGAAATAGTCGCGCTGCATGGCACCGTCTGAATGAGTTGCTCAATAGTGTGCATGATTTGTTTATGTAGGCACCCAACCCCAGCACAGGCTGCATAAAGAGCGACTTGATGTGCACATCGCGTGGGGCTCTAGGGCACGCGCGCCAGAGGTGTTTTGAAGGGGGGTGAACGGACCCATCGACGACATGGTCGTCGTTTAGCGCGCCTCGGACCGCGCGATAATTTCATTTTCGCGCACACACAACTCTGCAGTCCCTGAACATTTATTTACAATGGATGATGTCATGTATCTAAGGGCTTTCCCTCGGGAGGGGGGGTGGTTATTGGCGCACCCGGCGCATGCCGCCGGAGACCTGGACGCTGCCTTGTCCTTTATGGTGCACCTGCCCACGCTGCGAGCATCGTTGCCCGCGGCATGCAGCAACGACCACGACGGCGAAATATGGGTGCCCAACACACCCGACACGTGCGCCGTGGTGCGAGAGGCCTTTCAGGTGGCCAACCAGAACCTGGGCCACGATGCTGTGCCGGTGGACCGCGACATTAGCCTGGACTCGGCCTCGGGGAACGACGGCGACGCGGCGTGGGACAGTGACGGGGACGGCAGCGCCAGCGAGTGCGACATGTCTTTCAAGCTCATTCCGGAGCCGGGTCTTGCTGTGTACGATTAATATCATTCTACATTTACTTTTCGACACACACATACACATACACACAGGCTCCTCAGTATGGCCGAGGTGCTGTCCCCTGCGTCTGCCAAGTTCATGGATGCGTGCAAAGGCGGCCACTTGACTCGGCTGGTCGCGTTGCTGCGCGGCACAGACGATGACCGGGTGGACGTGCGTTGCTGCTCGGACTTTGCCTTTCGGGCGGCGTGTGTCAATGGTCATTTGGAGGTGGTCAAGGCGCTTCTGGCGCTGGGAGGGGCGCGTAGAGTGGACGTGCACGCCAAGCGCGACTTTGCGTTTCGGTGGGCATGCTCCGCGGGGCGCTTGGACGTTGTCACGCTGCTGCTGGGACTGCGGGGCGACAGAGGCATAAGTCTGGGCGCTCCTGTCCACAACGCCTTTGTGTGGAGCTGTCGAATGGGCCAGGTGGGTGTGGTCAAGGCCCTCATGGCGCACACCTTGGCCCCGCCGACCCGGGACATGGGACTGTTGTGGGCCAGCGCCGCGGGCGAGACCGACGTGGTCAAGGAGCTCCTGGGGGCGCCTGACAAACGGGCCATTGGGCAGCGCGCAGCAGGGTACCGCGCGGCGTATCGTGCCGCTAGGGCGGGTGGATTCCACGCAGTGCTGCTGGAATTCAAGGCAGTGATGCAGTGAGCCCTGGTGGGGGGCCCAACGGCGCGGCCCTGCGGCAGACGCCGGCGGGAGCGTCCACCCCGCTGCCTCATTCTGGAATCATGGAGCAGTACGGCCGCGCATTTCCACGGGAGGGAGGGTGGTGGGTGTGCCCCCTCGCCCAGGACCTGCACACGATGGACTTGGCGGCGTCCTTCCTGGTGTGTTTGCAGGGTCTGAGCATGTCCGCTGTGCCGAGCGGCGGCGTGTGGATTGGTGGCACAGACGCCCGGGCGGCGTACATGGTGTCGTGTATGACGGCCGACATGGTGCCGCACAACGATGAGTAGCGGAAATGCATTGCAGCAGTAAATTGCCGTGTCCACTCCCCCCGCACTCCCACACACACACACACCATGGATGGAACCGTGGTGGTCACTCCGGCGGAATACGCAAAGATGCAGGCCAACGATAAGAGGAAACACACTGTGCGTGTCGTGGTGGGCATCTTCATGACCCTTCTTGTGCTTGCGGGCATAGCCATTGCCCTTAGATTGACCGTGTTCAAACCCCGCTACAAAGGCGGCGCGATTTCCAAGGGCAGCACCCGAGTGGTCATTCAAGTGTTTGATTTTCCTGTCGAGACACCCCACTCTGCGCCCAAGCCCAGTGTGGTGCGCAAAATGGCCAGCGTGCTCCAACGCAAGCTGCGCGAGTTCACAAATAGCAAGGCGGTGTGGGCGTACCCCGCCAACATGGCGGAGCTGTCGTGGTTGGTGGCCAACGGAAAGTTTAGCGATCCGGATAGGTTCATGGGCAGCGCCTTTTCAGGCGATAAGGTGTGCGCCAATGCGCGGTATGCCGAGGGCGTCACGGCCAGCACTGTTGTATCGTGGATTGCCAGGAACAACACACTGGTGGGGCACAGTTATGCCACCATCCCCCTCTTTGTGGTGGAGTGCGACGCCAGCATGGTTGACCTGACGTGGGCTGTGGGACTCATGATGGCTGAATCCATTGATAAAGGCGGCGGCTTGGTCATTACATTCGATGATGGGCCCTACATGATGCCCGCCGCGCCCTCGGCAAATGACGCTGCACTAGCCTGCGCAGCCGGAGACACTGCTGTCATCTAAAAGTACAAACGAGTCATCATCGCCTCCAGTGCCTCAAAAGTAGTTTATTCCTCCTGTTACACGCGGCCGGAGCATCCGGAGCAGCTGCATCAATTCCTCATACATACCACCTTGGCGTGCGCGCAGCTCCTCGAGGGACTCTGTCGAGGCTTGTCGAAAGGCGTCGCCCATCGCAACTGCCCGTAGATCCCACGGTAGGTGGGGATATTGTAGTAAATTAGTGACGCTGCCATGTTTACTCGAGACAAAGTACCAATACCACGGAAGATCGGGGTGATGGTCCACCTGCTGCAGAGTTGCCGCGGCACTCAGACCCTCCCATAACCAGGGCCACTGTGCGTTGTCAAAGACGTCCTGAAAGGTAAGACCCCTTCTGGTGACAACGCGAGTTGACAGAACACCCCAGTCCCAAAACGCCACTGGGCGCTCCATGATGTCGTCTATTGTAGCAACCCGAGACATGGCAGAGTGGTCCCACATTGAGTTTGGGTAGCGCTCCACGAGGTCCAGCTGGCCGCTTTCGATTACTCTCCGAGACTCTACATCCCATTTCCAGTCCAGGTAGGGGTGCTGCGCCACAAAGAGACTGCTTCCTGCCGGGGGCTCAAAGTCCCACGGCGCGGCAATGGATTCTATACTTGGGTCGTATGCAGCCCGGCGAGTGACCTCTTTCCAGTACCACGGCAGGTCTTGCATTGATAAAATGGTGGCAAGGGGAACCTTGTGGGACAGCCACACCCAGTCCCATGGCGCGTCTGGGTTTTCAAGCACCATGTGCATAGCGTCAACGGCAATAATAGTGTCGGTCATTGTGTGCCAGTCCCATGGCAGGTAGGGGTGTCTCAGCGCAAAGTCAATGTATTCAGTGGAGTGTGTCCCTCTGGATGCTTCGGCAGCGGCCATAATTAGCAGTCGTTTAGGAGCCTGGTAAATGGTTTATTACGGTGCACCGTGCTTCAACTCTCGGTATAATCAGGCG
>Ga0307983_1000057_pt1 | contig 67298 bp, 64 predicted proteins | sample OrgLakmetagen991_FD_201845 | JGI IMG/M metagenome (GOLD analysis project Ga0307983, IMG submission 201845) | Saline water microbial communities from Organic Lake, Antarctica - #991 | ecosystem: Environmental > Aquatic > Non-marine Saline and Alkaline > Saline | place: Antarctica: Organic Lake...
CGAACAACATCTGTAATAAAGTTACTCCCAACGTTACCTGGACTCAGTAAGTCCGGTGAAAGTTGAACTTTATATTGAAAGTAACTCTCTGTTCGATCTAAATTAAAATTTCTATTCACATCTTCCACGTCTGGTAATGTAGTAGATGCCGTCGGATAACTTTCTGGCGACTGGTCACCTGTTGGTGAATTCCCTTGGTGACCGTTGAACCGTTTGTAACGATCTAAAATAGACAATTGCTCTGCATCATAATCTCCACCTCTGTAGTAATGATAATTATCGTTTGAAGGATCATTAAAAAAGGAGTTTAGTACATTCTGATCTGCAATTACTCCTGCTAAGGAGTCTAAATAAGGTTGAAAAAATGCTCTCTCATCATTATCTGACAACCCATCTAAACCAATATCTTGAAAGGCCCTTGATTGAGGATTATTATCAAATGCATTTACTACTGACTGAATAGTCGGAATTCTACCCCAAACTGTTTCGTCTGTGTTCTCAATGTCTCCATTTATATCAAATCCATTTTCAAAACTTTTCCTCGAATCCTTCAGTATATCTTCCGAAACAGATCCAATATTAAAATACAGTTGACCACCATTTTGATTTGGGTTTCCATCTTGTTCGTTAAATGGGTCCATGATCCAGAATTGAATAAATTCCACATTGGAGGCTTCAAAATCACTTGATGTTATCTCTCGCATTATCCCTCCCCATCTAGTTTCGGGTGAGTTCAAAAAACCTTGATTATTTATTCCATTCGAGAACCTAGTTGGGTTCACGTCGTAATTATATGGACCCCTTTCTTGAGGGTAAAATGCTAAATCTAAAGTTGGTAAGTTATTGAATATACCCTGCTCTGGATCTTTATTAGGAAAAACTTCCGTCTCCACAATTTCTCGAGAGTAATTGTTCGACTGACTGTCAGAATTTTGAAGGTGTCCTGGAGTTCTGGAGTCATTCCTAAAAAATAAAGGATCTATTGTGTACCAAGCCAGTTTTGCTCTGTTAAATCCGTAAGCTCGGTCATTAATTGCTAAGTTAGCTTCGGGAAATAAGTCATCCTGACCTTGGGGAGTACTCGCTAACGTCCAAGCATTAAAAGAGCGAATGTCTAGTACTGTCTGACTTCCCTCAAAGTCATCAATGTAAGCCACTCCACTTTTTGTGATGGCTCGTGAATTACCTGGAAAAAGTTTGGCAACCTCACCTGCGATGGTAAATGTTGACTTCTGTTTCGTGCTATAGAAAGGCAATAAATCCACTATCTTTGTTAAAATTGGAGCCTCAGTGGTATATGATCCGTCTAATCCAACTATTGTATTAGATATTGGCTCATCTCCAATATTGATTTTACGAGTTAAAGGCCTTTCCGTAAGATTCAAAATGGTACCTCCTAAATTTATATCTTCGGAAACTCTGTAGTCGAATCGAGAACCTATAAGTGTTTTAGTTTGAACGTTGAACAACGAGTTACTTCCTAAAGAAACTTTAATTGGTTGACCCGAGGCTAAAATCCCTTCATTCAAAATTCGAACCCTGCCTAAGTTATAATCGACGGTGTAATCCACATTCTCCGTCAACTGTGCGCCTCCCGCAGTGACAGTAACCGAACCTTGTGGAATGTTGAACGAATTCAACGAAATTTCAGAACCCGAACTTGACTGATACCTTCCCCTAAACGTGTACCGATTATGGTCTACGTCTTGTTGTGCTAGAATTTTGGTTGTAGTATACAGAGAATCGTACGCGAATTTATTGGCTAGATTTTGATCATTAAACTGGGACTTCAAATAATCGCCGAAAGGTTCCAAAACTGGAAAATATATTTTTCCATTTTGTGGGTTTATGGTCACGTTTGGAATAAAGTCAAACAAACCGTCAGGCTGAAGTTGATTAGTAACCGTCATTCGGTCCAATCCCAGCACATTGGTTAATGGTTTGTTTGCCTTATTCCCTGCGGGAAAATACGGAATTTCAACACCTGTCTCTTCGTTTAAATACCAGATTTCAAACGTAAAGTTTTCCGGACTTACGTTGAATGCATCCAAAGAATAAACGTTCTTCATCATCAAATCCCAAGATGGTAGAGATGGGTTTATAATTGTTCCTTTTAATAACTTAAGAAACAAGGCATTCTGTCCATCAATTCCATCTGTACTCAACTCCCCTACTTGGTAAACTTGACCATTGTACGTGTAGCGATAAGAAACTGCAAGTACATCCTGTGGATTGAGTGTTCTATTCAGTGAAATATAACCCAGCTGTGGATTCAAAGTGTATTCGTTGGGAGAAAGTAATACGGCATTCTCTAATCTTTCATAATCATCTCCACTTTTCAGTAATTCCCCCTGTAAAATCTGATCTGCATTATTAAAACCACGAATGTCTTCTGAGCCTGGGAAACCTCCGGTTAGATTCTCAAACAAATTGTTAGCACCGTTAGAGGCGATATTAATTCTAGGGGTAGATGGCTGCACTCTAGCAGTATTATTAATTCTCCTGTCATTTGCCAAGTCTGTAAAAGCAAGAATATTTCTTGTATTTTGGAAGGAGCCTTGCGTATTTGTAATATATACCTCAACAGCAGTAACGTTAATTCTTGAGGTAATTCGAGGAGGGGAAGCCAAATTCTTCTCGTATTCTTCTCGGAACAAGTGAGATAAAAAGTAGTGTCGATTATCTTCATATTCTGATGCAGACTTTTCAAATTCTTGAACTTGAGCACCACCAGCAATATCAATTTCTTTCTTCTCTCCCTTTTCTTGAGAAAACAAAGTGGTAACTCTCAACCTCCCAAACTGAAGTTCTGTTTTTAACCCAAATAACGTTTGGCTTCCGGTAATCAGTGAACTTTGCAGAGGAAGAGCAACATTACCAGCCTCTATCTTCTTAATAATTTCATCCTCATAACCGGTATATTCTAGCTTTGTTTGATTTTCAAAATCAAAAGTCGCCTCGGTGTTATAACTCGTTTGAATTTTTAATTTTTCACCAATGTTTCCAATAACGTTTAACTGAATTTTTTGCTGAAAATCAAACGTACTCGTTCTTCTTTGTCTTTCTGGTAAAATGGGGTTTTCTCGTCTTGAGACGTTAACACCAAATGACAATTCCGCTGAACCTTGAGGTCGAATGTCAATTACATTTCCACCAAAAATCCTATCAAAAAGTTCCCCTTTTATGTTAATCTGAGGTCGAAATCCACCGGTTTCATTCAAACTCTGGGCTTCTTGTTTTTTGTTCCAAAAGTCCTTTTGACTTTTCGCCATATCATACTTCAAATACTCTTCCAAACTCATCGTGTTTGGACTTCTAAAGTCACGATCACCAAGTTTTTGATAATATTTATACTCTCCCGTTTCGGGATCGTATTGAAATTCCTTCTTAATATTACTTGGATCCTTCATGTACAAAGGGCTACGGTCTTTTTCATAACCCTCATTACTCTTGTCGTCAAAAGGGAAAAGTAGCTTCACATTGTTACTATCCGTTTCCGTTGAATCTACTGGGGCAAATAAAACACCAAAGCCACCCTGCGAAGGTGGCTCAATTGGCATGGATGCCAAAAGGGAGCTGACAAAAGCCCCAATCAAGGTCATCGGTAAGATGATCCTACTTATATAGCGTTTCTTAAGAATCAATTATTTTCTAGCAGTTACAACCCCTTCAGTGCTTGTTTTATCACGTCTTCAACGGCAGCAGACGGATTTGATGTTATTATCTTTTGAATCATTTTTTCAGCGGAGTTTTTATTAAACCCTAAGTTTACTAGCGCTGATAACGATTCTTCCTTCAACGTATTGTTCAAACCAATAGAATTATCTGAAGAAATATTCTCTTTTGAAACTTTATCTTTTAAGTCAATAATAATTCGTTGGGCCGATTTAGGTCCAATACCCTTTACTCCCTTAAACCAAGCCGCGTTACCACTCAGTATCGCTTGTTGAATTTCTTCGGCATCTGCAGAAGACAAGACCAACAATGCAGTTGCCGGACCAACACCTGAAACGGAAATTAACAGTTGAAACAGTCTGCGTTCCGAGACATCCTTAAATCCATAGAGCAGTTGAGCATCTTCTCGAACAATAAACTCTGTAAATAATTTACAGTTTTCATCCTCTCCTAAATTAGAATAGGTGTTTAAAGAAATATTCAACTTGTACCCTACTCCGCTGCATTCAATTACAACGTATGTTGGACTTTTTTCTACTAATCTGCCGTTTATGTGAGAAATCATCTATTTTCTTGTTTGAGCATCTACCGCTGCTATGGTTACCATATTTACTATTTCCCGAACACTACTTCCCAATTGCAAAATATGAACTGGTTTTTCTAATCCTAGCAACACAGGACCAATAGCCTCTATTTCACCCATTTCTTGAACTAATTTATATGCAATGTTTCCCGCTGACAAGTTAGGAAATATCAGCACGTTGACTTTCTTATTTACTAGTTTCGAGAAAGGGAACGTTTCCCTCATCGCCTCTTTGTTTAACGCAAAGTTGGCTTGTAACTCCCCATCAACGACTAATTCCGGATGATCTTTGTGCAGTATTTTAACCGCATCGCTTACCTTTTTAGACTCTTCAAAATCAGTAGAACCAAAGTTTGCGAAGGATAACATAGCAATTCTTGGTTTAATGTTCAAACGTTCTACAGATTTTGCTGCTAAATACGTTATGTCGGCTAAGTCTTGAGCAGTAGGATTAACGTTAATTGTTGTGTCGGCAAAAAATACTGGACCACTCTTGGTGATTAAAATATACATTCCCGCAATTTTTTTCACTCCTTTTTGAGTGCCAATAACTTGCAATGCAGGACGAATCGTTTCTGGAAAGTTTCGCGTAATTCCGCTGATCAAGGCATCCGCATCTCCTTGATGTACCATCATAGCTCCAAAATGATTTCTATCTCTCATTCTGTGTCGAGCTTCATATTGGGTCAAGCCTCTTCTTTGACGCTTTTTGAAAAACACATCTCCGTAAGCATACCTCTGGTCATTTCTTGCTTCATCTTTCGGATTAATAATTTCCACTCCATCGAGCTCTAAATTATTCTCTTTAACTAGTCGACTAATTCGCTCGTGATTTCCCAACAATATAGGAATGGCAATATTTTCATCTTTTACAATTTGAGCAGCTTTCAAAACCTTGTAGTTGTCTGCTTCAGCAAAAACAATTCTTTGTGGCTTACGCTGAGCCCTTTCCGTCATGTTTTTGATTAGTTTGTTATCTAACCCTAACCTTCTACTTAGTTCTAGTTTGTATCTACCCCAATCTGTAATTGGTTGTTGCGCTACACCCGAAGCTATAGCAGCTTTTGCTACTGCCGGAGCAATGGTCATCAACAAACGAGGATCCATTGGTTTCGGTATAATGAAATCTCGTCCAAAAGATAAGTTCCTTGAACCATAAGCTTCGTTCACCTCTTCTGGAACAGGTTCTTTGGCAATTTTAGCTATGGCTTTTACAGCGGCGAGCTTCATTTCTTCATTAATTGAAGTTGCTCTTACATCCAAGGCTCCACGAAAAATAAATGGAAACCCTAAAACATTATTAACTTGGTTGGGATGGTCTGATCGACCAGTTGCCATGATAATATCTTCTCTAGCTGCAAGCGCTTCTTTATAAGGAATTTCTGGATCAGGATTGGCTAATGCAAAAACTATTGGGTTTTTGGCCATGGACTTTATCATTTTCCCTGAGACAATGTTCCCTTTCGAAAGTCCCAAAAATACGTCGGCATCTTTCATACACTCTTCTAGCGTATGCAAATCTTTAGTCGTTGCAAACTCTGCTTTATATTTGTTTAATTCTGCTCGATCTTTTCGAATAGCCCCTTTACTATCGAGCATTACTATATTCTCTTTTTTTGCTCCCAAAGAAACGTAAAGTTTAATACAAGCCATGGCGGAAGCTCCTGCTCCATTCACCACAATTCGAACCTCACCAATCTTCTTCTCTGCCAACTCTAAAGCATTTAACAATGCTGCACTTGAAATTATTGCTGTCCCATGCTGGTCATCATGCATAATAGGAATATTCAACTCTTCCTTTAGGCGTCGCTCTATTTCGAAGCATTCCGGAGCCTTCAAATCTTCCAAATTAATCCCACCAAAAGTAGGGGCTATAGCTTTTACAGTTTCCACAAAGCGGTCTACTTCCTTCGCGTCAACTTCGATATCAAAAACGTCGATATCTGCAAAAATTTTAAACAATAAACCCTTACCTTCCATTACTGGTTTAGATGCTTCTGGCCCAATATCTCCCAATCCTAAAACAGCAGTACCATTTGAAATTACTGCAACCAAGTTCCCCTTCGCTGTGTACTTGTAAGCCAAATCCTTATCTTCTGCAATCTTTTTGCAAGGTTCCGCAACTCCGGGAGAGTATGCCAATGCTAAATCTCTCTGTGTACTGTGAGGTTTAGTCGGTCTTACCTCGATTTTTCCAGGTTTCCCATCGGAATGATAATCTAAAGCTTCTATCTGCTTTCTTGATTCTGCCATATTGATTAATTTAAAGGGCTGATAAAAGTACGCATTGTCTATTGTATCTGGTACTAAGAAAGAGCGTATTTTCATCTTAATTAAACAACAGAAATGACAAAAATAGTAGTGTTTAGTGGCGCAGGAATGAGTGCCGAAAGTGGGCTAAAAACGTTTCGAGATAATGACGGGCTATGGGAGAATAATAATGTAGAAGATGTTGCTACCCTGCGCGCCTGGAAAGCGAACCCAGAAAAGGTTTTACGTTTTTACAATTTAAGAAGGAGACAACTATTTCGAGCCGAACCAAATGCTGCTCATTATTTAATTGCCAAGTTGGAAGAAGCTTATAACATCTCAATTATAACCCAAAACATTGATGATTTGCATGAGCGCGCCGGTTCAACCAATGTTGTGCATCTTCATGGCGAACTAAAGAAAGTAAAAAGTGAAAAGTTTGAGCACCTTATCTACGAGTGGCCTAAAACCGATTTAAATATAGGTGACCTTTGTGAGAGAGGAACGCAGTTGCGACCTCATGTTGTTTGGTTCGGGGAAGAAGTACCAAAAATGAACAGGGCGCTTGAAATAGCGGAAACAGCCGAAATTTTGATCGTTATAGGAACTTCTTTAGATGTATACCCTGCAGCAAATATTGCCTTCGCTGTAAACAACAATTGCAAAAGGTACATAATTGACCCCGATCCTCCACAATTAAAACCCAAAGACAATTTTACGGTAATTAAAGCAGGAGCAGAAGAGGGGTTGACCATACTACTTAAAAAAATAAAGTCGTAAAAAAGGGGCCGAAAGCCCCTTTTTAAATTTTATAGTAAAATATTTTTGTTATTTAACAATCAATTTTTCTGAACTTAGGCGTGCACCATCTGCAATGACATTTACAAAATAAATGCCTTTTGGCAGACCTTCCACGTTTAATTCATAAATCTTAGCACCTTTTCTCAATGTGGTGGTAGATATTTGCTCTCCAAGCATGTTGAACAATAGTATCTCTTGAGAGGTGAAATTCATCTCTTTGCTAAAGCTCATCGTAGTGATTTTCTCTGCAGGATTAGGGTAGATTGCAAAGCTATTATTCAACTTCGCCTCATTTATAGATGTAACATACTCGACATTCCATTTTACTACTAATGAACCTGTCTTAGTTGGGTCATTTACATCTGTGTATGAATACTTATATATGGCTGTTCCTCCAGCACTATCTGTTTGCAAGTACAGTTTTATAGAAAAATCGTTATTCGCAACCAATCTCGGTTGAACAGTAACAGGATTATTTGCAGCAACAGTTTGACTAACTCCTGCTTTTACTTCATTTGTAGTAACTCCATTCCATAGAAAGTAATCCCCACTTCTAGGAATTGTAGCTACTTCTTCTCGAATCATATCCAACTGTAAGGTATTTCCAGTTGCATTGAAAACATTAAAATTCACTTCTCTCTCAAACAAAGGGCTTAAGTTAGAACTTCCATTTAATACATCGTTTATTACAAGAGTGTCTATATTAAAAACCGTTTTTCTTGAAATAGAATCACCAAAATCTGAAAATTTTCTAGGTTTCTCGTTAAATAACATTACGGGTTCTGAGTAAACGGTAGTATCTAAAATCACCCACCTTACATAAACGCTAGCAATATTATTACCTGTTCGGTCATCTAAATCTGTGAATGTATATTTAAATAAGGCTACTCCATCGTTTCCCCTCGGTGCTAAATAAATAGATAACGGAGCACTACCTCCTGCTGTATCTTGTGGGTTAGTTTTAACCGGATCAAATGCCTGCCACTCTTTTCTAGTTCCAGCAAGTCTAGCCAATAAACATTGAGTTCCCCAGCAATAGTAATCAGCAGAACCCTCTATAATATCTATTTCTTCCCTAATCAAGTCGATGTCCATGGTGTCTGAAGTCGTGCTATTCACAATTGCAACAAATTCATCATGTTTGAAATCAGCCTGCCGAATTAGTGTATCCATGTAATGCGTAAAAGTTAAGGTGTCACCGTTTACAACATTTGAGTTTGCATCCAATAGCTGAATGCTTTGAGCACCCGCAGTTGAGATAACCAATAAAGAGAGTACAAAAAGTAAATTTTTTCTCATAATTTTAATTTTTACAAATATACTTAACAGAAAATAAAGTGTAATTAAATTGGCATCCGTTTTGCTAAACCAAAATTTTAATCTTCTATTATGAAATTTACCAAATATCTATTTTTAAGTCTCGCAGTAACATTTACATTTAGTTTATTCTCACAAGATAATGGCACCATTCCATCAGCTGATGTAAAAAAGCTAGACGGAACCACTTTTAATACTTCGGATATAGATAACAAAGGGAAACCTATTATCATCAACTTTTGGGCAACATGGTGCAGTCCATGTAAAAGAGAGTTAAATAACATTGCAGAAATGTACGATGAGTGGGTAGAAGATACTGGTGTTAAACTTGTAGCAATATCTATAGATGACACAAGGAACATGGCAAAAGTAGCACCTTATGTAAATGGCAAAGGTTGGGAATATGACGTTTACATTGATCCAAATGGGGATTTTAAGAGAGCCTTAGGAGTAAACAATGTTCCCCACACGTTTTTAGTAGACGGGAATGGAAAAATTGTTTGGCAGCACAACTCTTACTCAGAAGGAGATGAATACGAGTTAATTGAACTCGTTGAGAAATTGAATGCAGGAGAAAAAATCAACTAAATAAAAGTTAACAAAATTCAACCGAGAGCCTTAGTTCTCGGTTTTTTTGTTCCAACTAAACAGAACCAAATTAACGTCCATGAAGTTTTTCAAAGTAATTTTTCTATTGTCGCTACTCCCTCTGATTGCTACTAACAAAATCCAAGCCCAATCTGCAATAGATAAAGTATTAAATAAAGGGGAGATTAGAGGAAACTTCCAGATTGAAGCGCAATATTATGTGGAAGACTCAATCACCGGAGCACAAGAGGTACCAGAAGACTTAAGATCAAATGCGTTTTTGAACTTAATCTATACCAACGGTGATTTTTCGGCAGGCATTCGGTATGAGAGTTATTTGAATGCGTTACTGGGATATCCGGAAGGCTATAACAACAATACCGGAATAGCTTACCGTTTCGCTTCATTCACGCAAGACAAACTTTCTGTTACCATTGGTAATTTTTACGAGCAGTTCGGAAACGGTCTTGTTCTTAGAACTTACGAAGAAAGAGGATTAGGTTATGACAATGCATTAGATGGAATTCGCGTAAAATATAAAGTTGCAAAAGGTCTAACATTTACAGGACTTATCGGAAAACAAAGAATATTTTTTGAATTAAGTGAAGGTATCGTTAGAGGGTTTAACGCCGAGCTAGATTTAAACAGTGCTTTTGAGTCATTAAAAGAAAGTAAAACTAGAGTTTTGTTAGGTGCTAGTGTAGTTAGTAAATTTCAACCAGACCAAGACTCTAGGTTTAACTTACCGGAAAACGTTGCAACAGTTGGAGGTCGAATAAATATTCACAGAGGCAAATTTAGTGTGGATGCTGAGTATGCCTATAAAGCAAATGACCCTTCTACGGATAATGGGTTCATTTATAAAAATGGAGAAGCTCTCTTTTTGCAAACTGCATATTCTCAAAAAGGATTTGGCTTAGTACTCTCTGCTAAAAGAAATGACAACATGAGTTTCCGGTCAGATCGTTCGGAAGGACTACAAAATTTATTGATTAATTATTTACCGGCACTTACAAAACAACATACGTATAATTTACTGGCGACCTTATACCCGTATGCAGTTCAATTAAACGGAGAAGTAGCTTTTCAAGCGGATTTAATCTATAAATTCAAAAAGGGAACAATTCTAGGAGGAAAGTACGGAATGGACATCCAAATAAACTATGCCACAGCAAACAATATAGATACTACGATTTTAAACGATGAAACTGGAAGTAGACTTGGTTATGAGTCTGACTACTTCAAAATTGGAGAAGTTTACTTTAAAGACTTTAATGCTACCCTAACAAAGAAGTTTAGCAGCAAGACGAAAGGTCGGTTTACTTATGCCAACCTGGTGTACAATCAAGATATTATTGAAGGTAAACCCGGAGCAGCAACTGTATTCTCGAATGTTGGAATCGCTGATATTACCTATAAATTTAACAGAAAAAGTTCTATACGAACAGAAGCACAGTTTCTGATCACTGATCAAGATCAAGGAGACTGGGCTACATTTTTATTAGAGTATTCATATGCTCCACATTGGTTTGTTGCGGTTATTGATCAATACAACTTTGGTAATGATGACAGTGAAAAACAAATTCATTATCTTAATGGATCTGTAGGATATAATGACAAGGGAACTAGAATAGCTTTAAATGTAGGACGCCAACGTGCAGGAATTTTCTGTGTTGGAGGGGTTTGCAGAGTTGTTCCGGCATCCACAGGAGCATACTTATCTGTTACAAGTAGTTTTTAAAACAAAACGTTATGAAGAAAATAAGCTTAATCGCATTAATAATATTCGCAGTAATCGTTGGTTGCGATAAAATTGACGACCCGATTCCTGCAACCTTAGGTACCACATTTCAATTAGATGGGGATACTGAGTTTGTAGTGGATACCACTCTGAGTATAAATAGTGAAACTGATTTGTTGGACTTTATTTCTAATAGAGATTGGGACACGGTTACTAGTCCAGATAACTCTTTGCTGCGGTTTGCTGTACTTGAAGAGTTTACCGGACATACTTGTAATAACTGCCCTGACGGCGCTAGAAGAATAGAACAGTTAGTAGGCGTATATGGTGATCAACTGATTCCAATTGCGATTCATGCTTCAAATCAATTTGCCACTCCTTATCCAACCGGTGATAAATTTAGAACTGATCATCGAGTGGAAGGAGGACACGGAGAAATCTATCTCAATGCCCTCAATATTGGCGCATTGCCTCAAGGAATAGTAAGTAGGTCTACCAGAAGAGGAAGTCAAATCAACCAATGGGAGCCAGATTTTCTTGCTATAAAAGACGACAGTCCTATCGCCTCACTAAAAATCAACAGCTTTTACAGTGGTTCAGATACACTGGTTCGGGTTCAAATTGAAGTTGAATGGCTTGTGGCTTCTACTGAAACATATAATCTCCAATTGCATTTGTTAGAAAGTAATATCATTGATTGGCAAAAGGACGGAGCGCTTGACGTACCAGATTATAACCATAAGCACATGTTGAGAAAGGTCGTAAATGGAACATATGGGAAAGAATTGGAACCGACGGAAGTGGGGGAAATTGAAAAAATTCAATACATTACCACATTTAATTCTGACTTTAAACCTGAAAATATGGAAGTTGTAGCATTTGTTTTTAACAGTGACCCTAGTTCATATGAGATTATTCAGGCTAACGCTGTTCATTTGAAAAAGTAATTTCCGTTGCCGGGAAATAAAAAATCATCTAGATCAGCGAGTTTGAAAACAAACGGATACATGTAAAAGTGATCCTTTAGCACGAACTCAATCAATTTACCACTGTTTTCTAATTATGAAGCACTTTGGATTTCTAGTTCTGTTCTGCCTTTTTGCAACATTTTCTTATTCCCAGCAATTTCGTGCAGGAGCTTCTTTTGGTGTCAATGCGTCACAGATTAGTGGAGACGGTTACTCCGGTTTTAACAAAGCTGGAATCAACGCCGGTATTTTTTCCAATACAAGATTTTCTAGAAATCTTGACTTTCAGTTTGAAATTAATTACAGCGAGAAAGGAAGTAGAAAAAACCCGCAAACAGATAAAGGAGATACTGAATTCTTTTTACTTCGTATGCCTTACATTGAAATTCCTATAATGCTGCAGTATCACAAAAACAAGTTCACTTACGAGGCTGGATTTAGTTATAGCAGATTAATCTCCTCCTACCTAGAAAATGAAAACGGCCCATTTGAAATACAACCTCAATTAAATCAATTTAGAGATAATGACTTTGCATTTCTACTGGGTGTTAATTTCAACTTCACGGACAATTTAATTATGAATTGGCGGTTCAATACTTCCGTTATTCCCTTCCGAAAATATGACAGTGGCAGCGACGAGTTGCCATTTGACAGCGGAATGTACCATCATTTTGTTGCATTTACATTCAGATATCAATTCTTAGGAACAAATGAAAAATAAAATAGTCGTAGCCATTTCAGGAGCTTCAGGGTCAATTTATGCTAAACTTCTACTCGATCGGTTAGAAAAGTTAAAATCACAAATAGATGCGGTTGGAGTTGTCATGTCAGATAATGCCAAATTAAATTGGGAGTTGGAGTTGGGAAATAAAGAATACGAAAACTATTGTTTCAACTTTTATAAAAAAAATGATTTCATGGCCCCTTTTGCTTCCGGTTCTGCGAAATACAACGCCATGGTAATTGTTCCTTGCTCTATGGGGGCTTTGGCAAGAGTTGCAACGGGAGTATCCAACGATTTGACGACACGAGCAGCGGATGTTATGCTTAAAGAGCGACGCAAACTAATACTGGTTGCACGAGATACTCCTCTTAGTTTAATTCACCTTCAAAATATGACGACCATCACACGAGCAGGAGGTATCATCTGCCCTGCAATTCCATCTTTTTACAGTCAACCGAAATCTATCGAAGAGTTAGCTCAGACAGTTGTTAGTCGAGTTATAGATTTATTGGGCTTGGAAGATAACAGCTACCGTTGGGGAGAGGAGTAATTAACAGCTTTTCAAATGTTAATTGTTTAAAAATCTTTGGGGCAATTTGACAATACAACCCCAAATCATTCGTAAATTGTAACCAGAAATTAATCATTACCACCATGTACGAGATGAGTAAAAAGGTACTTACGAGAGTAAGTTTTGATAGGGTACTTTTTAAAAAGGAATTAAATAAGGCTAAACAGTGGCTAAAACCAAAAGAGTCCTTAATGTTAAAAGCTTGGTGCTTGGCCACTTTTGGTCATGTTTACCAAGATGTAATTTTGGAAGTTTTTGAAACTATTTCTTAAGTGCCATCAGAAAGAAAAAACTAATAATAACCAAGCCTCGAATTTATTCGGGGCTTTATTTTTTTAGAAAATCTATATTTCTAGTAAGTCCACTAAATTTAGTTCGCTTCACAGCTGACTTCTTAAATAGTTTCGAAAAGTCTTCTTGTCCTAATTCTTCCCAATCTTGCCTGCTCATCTCCAATAAATTCATTCTTGGTTGAAATCGTTCTTCGGTGTTTTGCTTTCCAAACCTATTCCACGGACAAACATCTTGGCATATGTCGCAACCAAACATCCAGTTTTGCATTTTACCTTTAAACTCTTCTGGCAAGTTCTCTTCCTTCAACTCGATGGTAAGGTACGATATGCATTTGTTTGAGTCTATTTGACGTTGTGGTAAAATTGCTTCCGTAGGACAGCTATCTACGCACTTTGTGCAGGTCCCACAGTAATCTTTCAGCGGTCCATCTTCCTCCAACTGCAAATCGATAATGAGTTCTGCTATAAAAAAGTCGGATCCGCTATGTTTGTTAATCAACATACTATTCTTACCGATCCAGCCTAGTCCACTTTTACGTGCCCAAGCTCGATCTAGAACCGGAGCTGAATCCACAAAAGATCGACCTTCTACTGCACCAATCCGTTCTTGTAATAAAGTGAAAAATTCATTTAGCTTTTCTCGTATTACAAAGTGATAATCTTCGCCATAGGCATACTTTGCTAGTTTTGGCGCATCAGAGTCTTTCTGACGTTCTTTTGTATGGTAGTTATACAGTAATGATACCACAGACTTCGAACCTTCCACAAGCTTAGTTGGGTCAATTCGCTTATCGAAGTGATTCTCCATATAGGACATTTTCCCATTTCCTCCTGAATTCAACCAAGTCTCCAGTCTCTCTGCATCTTCCTTCAACACCCCCGCTTTGGAAATTCCCACGTAATCAAAACCAAGCTCTCGAGCAATACTTTTTACAATTTGGGTATGGCTAAGAGGCATTACTTATTCAAAAAGAGTTCCTTCGTTTCTTGTATTTCTTCTCCCTAGATGCTTGTACGCTGCATCTGTAACTTCTCTCCCCCGAGGAGTTCTTGTTATAAAGCCTTCCTTTATTAAAAATGGCTCATAAACTTCTTCAATAGTTCCTGCTTGCTCACCAACGGCGGTAGCAATGGTACTAAGTCCAACGGGTCCTCCTTTAAACTTATCTATAATGGTAACCAAAATGCGATTATCCATCTCGTCAAGACCGTATTTGTCCACATTTAATGCCCCTAGCGCTAGCAATGATATCTCTAAATCAACGATACCATTCCCTTTTATTTGTGCAAAATCTCGAACCCTCCTTAAAAGTGAATTTACAATTCGAGGTGTTCCTCTGCTCCTTCCTGCAATCTCATAAGCAGCATCATTTTTCACTTCGATATTTAAAATTCCAGAAGAACGATTAACAATGGTTGCAAGTAGATCTCTATCGTAATACTCTAATCTTGAATTTATGCCAAACCGCGCTCGTAGTGGAGCAGTTAGCAATCCCGCACGAGTAGTTGCACCAATCAACGTAAATGGATTAATCTTGATCTGAACACTTCGGGCATTCGGCCCAGAATCAATCATAATATCAATTTTATAATCCTCCATTGCAGAATACAAATACTCTTCGACCACTGGACTCAGTCTATGAATCTCATCTATAAACAATACGTCTCCCTCTTCTAAATTTGTTAAGAGACCGGCTAAGTCTGCAGGCTTTTCCAAAACAGGACCTGAGGTGACACGGAATGAAACATCCATTTCATTAGCTATAATGTTTGCCAAAGTAGTTTTACCTAAGCCTGGAGGTCCATGTAATAAAACATGATCCAATGCTTCCCCTCTCTGAGAAGCAGCAGAAACAAATATTTTCAAATTTTCAACAACTGGCCCCTGACCAGTAAAATCATCAAAACTGAGCGGACGTAAAACCTTTTCAATTTCCACTTCCCCAGACCTGTCCAAATCTATGTTCGGGTTCAAATTATCGTTCATTTTTATCTCTTCTTCCTTTCAAAACTAATCAATTAATGCCTGTTTAAATCTTTCCATATATCTTGAAAATAAAATCTCGTTTTAAAAATATAGACGGGCGATGTAAACTTTTCTTCCAATTGCTCATTACCCACAATCATAAAACGATATCCTATTCCTATACCTGCTCCAAAATATTTAAAGAATCTATATTGGAACGTAATTGCAGGCTCATAACTAACTACAATCTCTTTTCGTAGCTTGTTTGCCCCAACGTTGCTTTTGTTAGAATAATATGAGCTTCCAAATCCAAATTGAACCGGAATGGAAAGTTCCCATTTATTGTCCCTAAAAAAAACATATTCTATATATGGGCTTAAGTTGTGAAATGCTAAATCCACCTTCGTAAGCGTTCCTTCCTGAACAATCACCCTAGAAAGTGGCGACCACAAGCGATTATAACCAAGTCCAATACTCAGCTTTTCATCAAACTGAATTCCCACTTTTACTCCGGCTGTCTTTACTCCTGTTTGGTTAATAAAAGAGTGCCTGGAATCCAGTCGAAATTCCAATTTTGGTTTCGTTTTTACAGCATCCTTTAATTCTTGCTCAAACGATTGCGCTCCACCATGCATCGCGGCAAATAGCAACAAAAAAACAAATACTATTTTACAGTTTTTAGGCATAAAAAAATGTCCTTACGAAGGTAAGGACATTTCAATTATATATGTTCGTCTAACTAATGACTTTCTTCTTCACCTTCCCTCAGTGGAACTGTTTGCGGGATAAAATCTTCTTCCATTCCTGGCTTAGAGTAATCATATGGCCATCTGTGAACTACAGGTAACTCTCCCGGCCAATTTCCATGTAAATGCTTCACTGGAGTTGTCCATTCTAATGTTGTTGACTCCCATGGATTCTGAGGCGCCTTTGGGCCTTTAAACATACTATAAAAGATGTTGAATATAAAGAACAACTGGGCGAACCCCGCGATCATAGCAAAAACAGTAATTAATTCGTTAATGTCATACATTTCATTAAACATTGGAAACTCTGTGTTGGCATAATACCTTCTTGGTACACCTGCTAAACCCAAGAAATGCATCGGGAAAAATACCCCATAGGCTGCAACTATGGTTGCCCAAAAGTGCAAGTAACCTAAGTTTTTGTCCAACATTCGACCAAACATTTTAGGGAACCAATGATAGATTCCGCTAATCATTCCGAAAGTACCGGACAGACCCATTACAATGTGGAAGTGGCCAACTACAAAGTATGTGTCGTGAACATTTATATCCAATGCTGAATCACCTAAAATAATACCCGTTAATCCACCTGTTATAAATGTTGATACTAAACCAATCGCGAACAACATAGCAGGTGTGAATCGGATATTCCCTTTCCACAAAGTAGTTAAGTAATTAAAGACTTTAACAGCAGATGGAATTGCAACGAGTAATGTTGTAAAAGTAAACACAGCTCCCAAGAATGGATTCATACCGGTGATAAACATGTGGTGACCCCAAACTAGAAACGATATAAATGCAATTGCCAAGATAGAACCAATCATTGCCCGATATCCAAAAATTGGCTTTCTAGAATTAGTCGCCACCACCTCGGATGTAATTCCAAGAGCAGGTAACAGAATAATGTAAACCTCAGGGTGTCCCAAGAACCAAAATAGGTGTTCATATAATATTGGCGATCCTCCAGCAACTTCTAACGCTCCGCCTGATATATAAATATCTGATAAGTAGAAACTAGTACCAAAACTTCTGTCAAATAATAACAATAAAACAGCAGAGAATAAAACTGGAAAAGACAATACTCCTAAAACAGCAGTAATTAAAAATGCCCAAATGGTCAATGGCAATCTTGTCATTGTCATTCCTTTTGTTCTTAGGTTGAACACCGTTACGATGTAATTCAAAGAACCTATCAAAGAAGATACTACAAACAGCGTCATGGAAGTAATCCACAGTGTCATACCCATTCCTGAGCCTGGCATTGCTTGAGGCAATGCACTCAATGGAGGATAAATCGTCCATCCACCTGCTGCTGGACCTCCCTCCACAAATAATGAAGCGATCATTACGCACGAAGAAATAAAGAAGAACCAATACGATAACATGTTCATGAAACCAGAAGCCATATCTCTAGCTCCAATTTGTAGTGGAATTAGTAAGTTACTAAACGTGCCACTCAAACCTGCAGTAAGCAAGAAAAATACCATGATTGTTCCGTGAATCGTTACCAAAGCTAAATACTTATCAGGAGCAAGAATACCCTCCGGTGCCCAACTTCCGAGAATTGGCTCCAAAAATGCAAAGCTTTCTCCCGGATAACCCAGTTGTAATCTAAAAATCATTGACATTATCATGCCAATTAAACCCATAAGTGACCCTGTTAAGAAAAATTGCTTAGCAATCATCTTATGGTCAGTACTAAAGATGTACTTAAATAAAAAATCGTTGTCCTCGTGGTGTGCTATTGCTCCCATATCCTATTAATTTATCTTAATTAATTTAACACTGAAAGTTGTGTACTTTCTTCTACTTTGGTTTGGGTGGTATCTGTTTGAGGTGCTTCCTCCGATTTAGCCTCTGTACTTTCTTCAACTGCTAAAAACTCCTTTTGTTCACTTAACCACTTATTATAATCCTCTTCACTGACTACCTTTATTTCCATTTTCATGTTGTAGTGAGCAGCCCCGCAAATCTTGTTACACAACAAGTAGTATTCAAAATCGGCATCTCCGGTGATTTCCTTCATCTCAGCCGTCGTTTTATTTGGCTTAAACTTAAAACGAGTCGTCATTCCGGGCACACAGTTCATTTGCGCTCTAAAGTGAGGCATGAAAGCTGAATGTATTACGTCTTGAGCACGGAAATAAAACTGAACGTCCTTATTTACCGGTAGATAAAACTCTGCTTTTACATACTTATCGTCAGCAGCATTTGCATCTGTAGAATCAAGACCCAACATATTAATTCCTTCTATTAATCTTACGTTAGCCTCTCCAAACTTTCCATCCTCCCCAGGATATCTAGCAGTCCAATCAAACTGACGTGCATATAGTTCTATCTCAATCTTATCGTCTTCCGCAGTTAATGGAGTTGTTATATCATTCCAAATACTCAATCCATAAAGAATAAGTATTAGCAACACTGTAGCAGGAATCGCTGTCCATAAAATCTCTAACTTATTACTGTGAGAGAAATAAGTGGCCCTTCTGTTCTTGTCGTACGCATATTTCCATGCGAAATAGAACAATAAGATATGTGTAATAACGAAGACTGGAGTAATAACAATCCAGGTAATGTCCATCAGGTTATCTACAATCTCACCATGTTCCGATGCTGCAACAGGTAGCATTCGATCCCCCCAAGCTACCAACTGCCATATGATGAAACCGAAATACACAATCAAAAAGACTGGCATCAGCCTAGCTTGAAATCTATTTTCTCTAGCATTTGGCATGTAAGAGTTTTCTCCTTTGGCCGTAGCAACCATGTCTAGAACGCTAACCACTTTACTTATGGCAACAATTCCAAGTACTACTCCTAATAAAATTAACAAATCAGTCATTATCTCTTATTTAATCTTTTAGATATGTAAATGGTTACTTTCTTCCAAGAATGGATGGTTCACTACAGAAATCGGCGCTTTCGAGAAAGCTCTAAATACAACGAATAAAAACAGTCCTAAAAATCCAAGTGCCATTCCTATTGTAGAAATCAAATCAGCTATAGACAAGTGGCTTCCGTGAGCTCCTAAACTTCCTGGCAAAATCATCATGTACACGTCCAACCAGTGTCCTACAAAGATGATTGCTCCTACGGTAATCACGTATCCGATTTGTCTCTTAGCATCTCTAGCAATTAATATTACCATTGGAAACAAGAAGTTGACGAAAAATATACCAAAAAACAATCCTTTGTAATGATCAATTCTTGTGATGTAATAAGTAACTTCTTCAGGAATGTTCGCATACCATATCAGCATGAACTGAGAGAACCATAAATAGGTCCATAGGAAACTAATCGCAAACATCCATTTTGCTGCATCGTGAATGTGACTCTTATTAACGTTTGGCAAATAACCTTTGTTCTTTAACCAAATAGACATCAGAACAAATACAATTAAGAAACTAACCCACATTCCAGAGAAAACATACCATCCAAATAAAGTAGAGAACCAGTGCGTATCAATGGACATAATCCAATCCCAAGATGCAGTAGACGAGGTGAACGCAAAAAATACTAGAAATATCGCTGCATACGTCATATTCTTAAAGTGAATTTTCGTGCCACCTTGAGCGTCCTCTAACAACGATCTCTTTCTAAACAGATGAGCAAAGTAACACCACACACCTAGATAAACTAATGTTCTTATCCAAAAGAACGTCTGGTTTAAGTAAGCATACTTACCTCCCATTATCTTATCGTAGTGTTCGTTTTTTACCGCTCCGTCAACCATCTCTTGGACATATTCTGGATGTGCAGAATCGATTGTTCCTTGCATCACATATTCAAACATAACAGATAAGTCCATCCAATGGTATACATGATGCCAATGCATAGAACCTGCGAAGAAAAATACAATCAAAATAGCGGAACCAACAAATATGTATTGAGAAATACCTTCTATTACCCTTTTCAGAGCAATCATGTAACTTGCTTCTGTTGCATATTGCAATGCTAAAAAGAATAAGGCTCCAAGGCTAATAGCGAAGTAGAAAAATCCGTTAACAAATATGTTTGCCCAAAATCGATTGTGATGATCTGAAGTGTCGGTAGAATAACCTAACACCATAGCAACAACTCCTATCAGCATCAATACTGAGAATATAAGTTTCGCTCTTTTTGTAAAAATAAAATCCATGTTTTAGTTTTTTCGTCTTTTCTGGTTTGAATTTTTATTTAGCAATTTCTGCCTTAGGTTCTTCTGTTTTCTTTGCTAAAGGATCTTTACCTTGAACGGTTTGAACATATGCAACTATTTTCCATCGGTCGCTTTCTCTAATCAAACTCGAATGAGGTCCCATTGCATTTAAACCATACATAATAGCATGATAAATATGTCCCTCTGACAATTCACTCATCGATCTATTTCCACGTCTATTTGGAGTCTTATCGGCGTAAGAAGGAACAGCACCATAAATTGCATTCTGAATAGATCCTTTTCCTAGTCCTTTTTTTCCATGGCAGTGGGCACAAAATGAGGTATATAGTTTTTGCCCTTCTTTAATTGTTTTCTCTGTTAGCATCAAAGGACTTGACAATTGCTGCCCAGCCATTTCGTATCCAGCATCTGTATTAGGATAAGGATATGGCTTGTATCCCCTTGGGATAGCATTTACAGGAGCCCTTCTTGCCGTTGAAGAATCCGGAAATTCATAATCCACATATGTCTCAATAGCCGGAGAACGATACATATCGGGCATGTACTCTAGTCCTGGACTTTGTGGGTCTTCACAAGCTACGAAGAACATGGTTCCTATGGTAGCTAAAAATATTGTATTGATAATTCGTTTCATTCTATATCTATTCAAAATAGTTCCGCTTATCTCTCTTCAATTAATATTGTGCCGGTCTTCTGCAACTCAGCCGTCAAGTCTTCTACTGACATTCCAAAATCAGATGGGTGTATTTCCATTACAAATCTATCATTTGTTGTCTCAGGATAAGGATTTCTAGCAGTCACTCCTGGAAGTGTCCAATTTCGTATGAAATAAGTTAATGCCATCCCGTGAGCGGCTAATAATACAGTAAACTCAAATGAAATCGGAACAAAGGCAGGAAGATTCTGGTAAAAGAAATTGTTTGGCTTTCCACCTACGTTCATTGGCCAATCTACAATCATGAAATAGTACATTCCGGCTAATGCTAATGCAAGACCTACCAATCCATAAATAAATGCACAAATGGCCAACCTTGTTTGCTTAATACCAATGACCGGATCTATCCCGTGTATTGGAAATGGTGAGAACACATCTCTTATATAGACTCCTTTTGACACCAACTCCTTAGCTCCTGCTAAAAGTGTCATGTCATCGTCGTACATTGCGTATATCGTTTTATCGTTCGTCATCTTAACACTTTTTTAATGCTCTTCAGCAGTTGTAGTTCCTACTTTTTTATACTGCTCTCCTGAAGATTTCAAGATTGTTTTTAATTCATTCAATGGTAAAACAGGGAAGAACCTTGCAAATAATAAGAATAGCACAAAGAATATTCCTATCGTTCCTATGAAACATCCAATATCTACAAATGTCGGGTGAAACATCGTCCAACTTGATGGCAAGTAATCTCTGTGCAACGAAGTCACAATAATTACAAAACGCTCAAACCACATTCCAATGTTTACAATAATGGACATAAAGAAAGTAAATCCAATGCTTGTTCTTAATTTCTTAAACCAAAATACTTGCGGAGAAACAACGTTACATGTCATCATGGCCCAATACGACCACCAATAGTCTCCAGTCGCTCTGTTAATAAATGCATATGCCTCGTATTCTACTCCTGAATACCAAGAAATAAATAACTCCGTTAAGTAAGCCACACCAACAATAGAACCTGTAACAATAATTACTATGTTCATGTATTCAATGTGCTTGATAGTAATGTAGTCTTCCAAATGCATTACTTTTCTCATGATAATAAGTAATGTCAGTACCATTGCGAAACCAGAAAATACTGCTCCGGATACAAAATAAGGAGGAAAAATAGTGGTATGCCATCCGGGAATAACCGAAGTAGCAAAATCCATAGATACAATAGAGTGCACCGAGAATACAAGAGGTGTTGCTAACCCTGCTAATACCAAAGATATTTCTTCGAATCTATTCCAAGCTTTCGCATTTCCTGTCCACCCGAATGCCAATAGACTGTATACTTTTTTTGGAACTACTTGAGTTACCTTGTCTCTGATAGTTGCAAAATCAGGAATTAGACCAATGTACCAGAAAACTAGTGATACAGAGAAATAGGTACTAATCGCAAACACATCCCATAATAATGGTGAGTTAAAGTTTACCCACAATGAACCAAATTGATTTGGAAGTGGAAATACAAAGTAAGCTAACCATATTCTACCCATGTGAATACCAGGCCAAACTGCAGCCATCATTACCGCAAATATTGTCATTGCCTCAGCAGATCGGTTAATCGCCATTCTCCATTTTTGTCTGAATAGCAATAATACCGCTGAAATCAGAGTTCCTGCGTGACCAATACCTACCCACCATACAAAGTTTGTAATGTCCCAAGCCCAACCTACAGTTTTATTTAAACCCCAAGTACCAATACCTGTTCCTAATAAATATAAAATACAACCAATGCCCCATGCTGCCATAACGGCTGCAATTCCAAAGGCTATCCACCATGAACGGCCTGCTTTTCCAACTACGGAATCTAAAACGTCATCGGTAATCTTTCCATAGGTTTTCTCTCCTAGGATTAATGGTTCTCTTATCGCTGCTTCTTGATGCATTCTATCTTGTTTTAAGCAATATTTGATTCTACATTTCTCACCTTAGTTTGGTAATAAATGTTTGATTGGGTTCCTACTTCTTCAATAACTCTATATGCTCTGCTATTTTGAGAAGCTGCTAATACTCTACTTGACTTGTCATTGTAATCACCAAAAGTAATCGCGTTGGTAGGACAAGCGGAAGAACAAGCTGTTTCAATGTCTCCATCCATAACCGGTCTGCTTTCTTTTTTAGCATCTAGTTTACCGGTTTGTATCCGTTGAACACAAAGGCTACATTTCTCCATTACTCCTCTAGCTCTTACCGTTACATCAGGGTTTAATACCATTCTACCTAAATCATCTTGAGAAGGGTTTAAGTCTGCGAATTTGTCGTATCCCATGTAGTTAAACCAGTTAAACCTTCTAACCTTATATGGACAGTTGTTTGCACAATACCTTGTTCCAATACATCTATTGTAGGTCATCTGGTTCAGACCCTCGTTACTGTGTGTTGTTGCAGCAACTGGACAAACTGTTTCACAAGGTGCATGATTACAATGTTGACACATCATTGGCTGATGAACTACCTGAGGATTATCCTCTGGACTTTCCATCTCACCGTAATTTCTTTCTTCTACTGATTCTGCATTTGCACTAAAATAACGATCAATTCGCATCCAATGCATTTCTCTTGATCTCCGTACTTCGTCTTTACCAACTACAGGTACATTATTTTCTGAATTACAAGAAGTAACACATGACCCACAGCCAATACATGAATTTAAATCGATACTCATTCCCCAATGATGCCCTGCAGTTGCAACTGGATGAGCCGCCCACAAATCCACGTCATTTACGTTCATTGGCCCTTCATGAGTAGCCAAAATATGTGCTGGATTGTATGCGTCTTTATCTCCTTTTTTGAAAACGTCTAAAGTCGTTTCTCTTACAACAGAAGTCCGACCCATCACCGTTTGATGCGTTTGAGTCGTTGCTATCTGATAGTTACCGCCTGCTGCTTCCATAGAAACATCTGTTGAGTACGTTACCATACCTTTTAGAGCAGGATAAACGTTGAAACCAATAACTTCATCACTTTTTCCAATTGTCTGTCCATATCCCAATGCTACCGACAATGTCCCAGGCGCTTGACCGGGCTGAGCAATTACTGGTACGTTCTCAAAATTTACTCCGTTGATAGATATATTAACCGTATCTGCGTCTTTTTGCTCTCCGTATTCTATTGCAAAGCCTTGTTCCTTAGCCTCAGCAGGGTTCATTGCAATATAGTTATCCCATGTGATTTTTGAAATAGGATCTGGTAGCTCTTGCAACCATGGGTTATGGGATTGATTCCCGTCACCAATTCCAACTTTTGAATAGAATTCGATCTCTAAGGCTGAAGATTTTATTTTTGATATAGCTGATAAAGCAGTCGATGTATTATTTGTAAAACTAGCTGCTACCATTTCGGCAGACTTTCCTATGAAATAACCGGCCTCCAAAGTCGTGTTCCAGAAATCTTCAAACAATAAAGTCTTAGACTGCATTGGGAAAGTAACAGCAGACCACGTTGCTTTAATATAGTCGTAATAATTACCATCCATTCCCATCCAAGAAATCATACAATCTTGTAACTGCATGGTATCAAACAATGGGCTAATCGAAGGTTGTGTTATCGAAAAGTGATTCGCAACCGGATTAGCATCGTTCCAAGACTCTAGATAATGATTTGCTGCACCTACCATTTTAGCTTCAGCTGAAGTCTCATTCGGTCTACTAGCAAATACGATAGAAGTCTTTGCCTTACTCATGGCTCCCTTGAAATCTACGTCAGCAGGCATCGAGTAAACAGGATTTACTCCGTCAACAATTAATACGTCTACAGATCCTCCTTTAAGTTCTTTTACAAGGTTCACAACCTCTGCATCCATTCCTTGTCTTTGGTAGGAAGCGTTGTTAATGTTGATGGTTGATCCGTAGTTGCCTAACATTTCATTAATAGCTACAACTACATTCTGAATGTTTTTGTCATTTGACCCACACAAAACAATGGATTCTCCTTTGTTTGCCATCAAATGCTTTGCAGCCATTTCTACTTTCGGTGCTACTCCAGATGTGTTGCCATTTAAGTAATTATAAATAGCGGCAACCGTTTTACCATATTCTGATGGCTTCATCGGCATTCTAACGTCAGCATTTGAACCACTTAATGAAAGAGATGCTTCAAATTGAAAGTGCTTAGACATCCAGCCATTCTCAGGCTTTCTACCTTTTGCATATTGAGAGGTCAATTCAAGTGAAGACGGAAAGCTGTTCATGAAATCCGCTCCAATACTTACTATTGATTTTGCTTTTGACAAATCATACGTTGGAAGCGCTGCAATACCAAAGCTTTCTTTGTTAGCCTCCAACATTCCACTTGCAGAAACAGCATCATAAGAAACGTGCTTAATGTCTGCATTTGGATTTGCTGCAACAAACTCACCAACCAATTTCTTAGTAGAAGGGCTTGTGATTGAATTTGTTAAAATTCTGACGGTACCTCCATTTGCAAGTGCATCAGAAAGTTTCTTTTTAACAGTGCCATTGAATTTAGACCACGAAGTTGGAGTACCTCCAATTTGCGGCGCTCTATACCTTTTTTCATCGTACAAAGACAACACAGAGGAGTTCACCCTTGAGTTAATCGCTCCATTTGTTAATGGAGATTTTTTGTTGCCTTCAATTTTGATTGGACGACCTTCTCTCGTTTTTACTACGATATCGCAATAATCAAAACCGTCAGAGTAATTTGTTGCAAAGTAATTTGCAACACCTGGGTTCGTTTTATCGCCTTTAATTACATGAGGTATTACTTTATTCACCGGCGCTTCACACGCAGCTAAAGAAGCGGCTGTCACTCCAAATCCTAAATATTTCAAGAAATCTCTTCTTGATGTATTTGAATTTTCCAACAAACCTTCGTCACCTAGGAAGTCTTCTGCAGGCAAATATTCGTTGAACTCTTTTGATTTTACCTCTTTAAAAGCTGGAGAGTCATTTAACTCTTCAACCCCTTTCCAATATTTTTTATTATTTGACATAAGCTTTATACTGCTTCTTGTTAAATCTTAATAATGACACTTTGAACATTCAATTCCTCCCAACTCAGAAACGGTAATTGTACCGTCTTCTAGGTATTGTTTTTTCAACTCATCCGGGAGTCTTTCGTGAATTTCATCGTAATAACCGTTATCGGCCATCTGTACTTTTGTTTCTCGGTGGCAATTAATACACCACCCCATAGTCAATTCAGAATGCTGCTTCCCTACCGTATAGGTTTCAACAGGACCGTGACATTTCTCACAAGCAATTTTACCGATAGCAACGTGTTGCGAGTGATTGAAGTAAACGTGATCAGGCAGGTTGTGAACCTTTACCCACTTAATTGGCTTTTGATTTGGACCGTAGGTTTTTGTAACCGGATCAAAATCTAATGCCGCATAAATCTTACCTATCTCCTCTTTACCGTACTGAGGGCCTTCTTGAATATAGGTATGGCAATTCATACATAAGTTTGGAGAAGGTATACCTGCAGACTTCGAGTAAGAAGCACTAGTATGGCAGTAATTACAATCAATTCCGTTTGTCCCTGCATGAAGTTTGTGAGAAAACTTTATAGGTTGCTCAGGTTCGTATCCTTGAAAAACGCCCACACTGAAGGCAGAATCCCACCCCCCTTTAGCGAATAGCGCCAAACAAACGATTCCCATTAGAGCGAAAATTGTTTTATTCTGAGATATAGTTAAACCGACTGCCTGCGCCATGGTAGTTTCTTCAGGCATTTCATCACCAGCATCTCTAGCTTTCGCAGCAACAAAAATGTATTGAACTTTTCTGAGCAGTATGATTAGAATTAAAAACAACACTACAATCCCCGCTATAGCATACCCTGACAAACCTTCGTCTTCTGCAACAACAACTTCCGTATCCGCACCTGCGCCCGCGTCAGCTACAACAGGCGCCGCTTCGTTGTAGACCTTAATGTAATCCAAAATTGCATCAATCTGAACATCAGTGACCGGTTGAGCAGGCATCATGACCTTATTATATTGCTCGTAAACCGCAACTGCTTGAGCATCTCCTGTAGCAATTAAAGCGCTTGAGTTTTTAATCCACTTATATAACCACTCCCGCTCATACTTATCGTAAACACCCGCAAGCCCAGGCCCTACCAACATGTTTGCTCCCGCACTATGACAGGAAGCGCAGTAACTTTTAAATAACTTCTCTCCATCCTCTTGCGCTTGCAGTGGCGTTGTCGAAACGCCAAATGCCAAAAGAAAAGAGAACAGACCGAGAAAGAGGTTGGTTGGTTTTTTGAATGATATTACGTTCATATTTAACTAATTAGGTTTTATCTTGTAAACCGTTATTAAGGCAAACTCACTTTTTACCGATTGCAAATTTAACCACAACAGTTATGCTTGCCATGTCAATTTGGTAAAATTAAATGCTTGGCTGCTAATTTAGAATGGTTCTAAATTAGTCTTAATAGTTGTTAAATACTGGAAATGTCTAACTGGCATGAACTTCGCTATCTTTGCAGTAAAATTGATTTTATGCGGTTCGTAATTATCCTCGCTTTTATTCTCTGCACTATCAGTAGCTATTCCCAGGAAGGGCTTGGCGATTCTACAAAACAAATTGAACTACTTTTAAATCCAACGAATTCCGTAGGCTTTAAAAATAAACCGGATTCAGTTCATTATGTTCTGGGTTTAGTAGAGAAAAAAGACAGCAAAATTGACTTGTTAATTGAAGACTATCTAGAAAACAAAAAATTTAATGGTTATCGTATTCAGATTTTTTCGAGTTCTAACAATAGGCTGGAAGCGGTAAAGGCAAAGTCTGAATTTTTAAAAGATTTTCCTGAAATTAAAAGTTATTTAGTCTACCAGGCTCCTAACTACAAGGTAAGGGTTGGAGACTTTTTAGATCGATTAGAGGCAAACAAACAATTGGCAATCGTACAAGAAATGTTTCCAACCGCTTTTTTGGTGAAAGGAGAGATTGAGCCTGAAGTGGAGTAAGACGAATTACCTCCTTTTCTCTTCAAAAAACAACTGCAATAAATCCTTGCAATCATCTGCCATCACTCCTTCAACTAGCTCCGTTTTAGGATGAAACAAATTAGTTTTATCTATAACTTGCTGACGGGGTCTTTCATCTTTTGCCCCATACACGATCTTTTTTAGCTGTGTCCAATAGGCAGCTCCAGCGCACATTACGCAAGGTTCAAGGGTCACAAATAAGGTACACTCCTTTAAATACTTCCCTCCTAAAAAATCAGCAGCTGCAGTAAACGCTTGCATTTCAGCGTGCGCCGTTACGTCATTCAAAGTTTCCGTTAAATTGTGTGCTCTAGAAATTATTTGATTGTTTAAAACGATAACAGCCCCAATGGGAATTTCATCTTTATCAAAAGCCAAATTCGCCTCATTTAAGGCTTGTTTCATAAAGTAGTTGTCGTCGAAAGGCTGAATCATTTTATTCAATTATGAATTACGAATTTAGAATTATGAATTGGCAAATAATAGCCTTTCCGAAAAGAATAATCAAAAGGTGATAATTGGTAAAATAAATCGAGCTTTCAATGGAAATTAATTGAGTTTGTGAATAACAGTCTTTCAATAATTTGTAATTGCCAATTCATAATTCTTTCTAAAGGGGTTTTGTTAATTTCGCACAAAAATTAGAGCATGCTTAGAACACACACTTGTGGAGAATTACGTATTGATAATCTTAATGATACAGTAAAATTATCGGGCTGGGTTCAAAAATCTAGAGAGTTTGGAGGAATGACTTTCATTGACTTGAGAGATCGCTACGGAATTACTCAACTTGCATTTAACCTTGAAGTGAACGCTGATCTTTGCGAAAAGGCAAGAAAATTAGGGAGAGAGTTTGTCATCCAAATTGAAGGGGTCGTTATTGAGAGAAGTAACAAAAACAAGAATATTCCTACTGGAGATGTAGAGATTAATGTGACGCAGTTGACCGTATTAAATGCTTCAAAGACTCCACCATTTACAATTGAAAACGAAACTGATGGTGGAGAGGAATTGAGAATGAAATACCGCTATTTGGACCTGAGACGAAATCCTGTACAAGAAAAGCTTTTCCTTAGAAGTAAGTTGGCAAAAGAAGTTAGAAATTACCTTGACGGTGCCGATTTTATTGAAGTTGAAACTCCGGTATTGATCAAGTCTACTCCTGAAGGTGCTCGTGATTTTGTTGTTCCTTCAAGAATGAACGAAGGGCAGTTTTATGCATTGCCACAATCTCCTCAGACATTCAAACAGTTGTTAATGGTTTCTGGTTTTGACCGCTATTTTCAAATTGTAAAGTGTTTTAGGGATGAGGACTTAAGAGCCGATCGTCAACCCGAGTTTACGCAGATTGATTGCGAAATGACTTTTGTTGAACAAGAAGATATTCTGAGCACTTTCGAGCATATGATGCGCCACCTTTTTAAAACTGTTAAAAGCATTGAATTAAAGGACTTTCCTAGAATGGACTATGCCGACGCCATGAGACTTTATGGCTCCGATAAGCCTGACATTCGTTTTGGAATGGAGTTTCACGAATTAAACGATGTAACGCAAAACTTAGGCTTCAAAGTTTTTGATGAAGCTGAACTTGTAGTCGGTATTTGTGCGAAAGGCTGCGCAACATATACAAGAAAACAACTGGATGCTTTAACCGACTTTGTTAAGAGACCACAAGTTGGAGCAAAAGGATTGGTCTACGCCAAAATGAATGAAGATGGAAGCATCAAATCTTCTGTAGATAAATTTTACAACGAAGCACAAAAGCAGGCGTGGGCAGATAAAGTTGGTGCCGAAAAAGGAGACCTAATTTTGATTATTTCAGGCAAAATAAACCAAAGCCGCTCTGCCATGAGTGAGTTGAGACTGCACTTGGGCTCTGAATTGGGATTAAGAGACAAAAACACTTTCGCTCCACTTTGGGTAACAGATTTTCCTTTGCTGGAATGGGATGAAGAAACTGAAAGGTTCCACGCGATGCACCATCCATTTACATCTCCCAAAACAGAAGACTTCGATAAATTAGAATCTGCTCCCGGTGAAGTTCGGGCAAATGCCTACGATATGGTTATTAATGGTGTTGAAGTTGGTGGTGGCTCTATAAGAATCCATGATCGAACCACTCAAGAGAAAATGCTCAGTTTGTTAGGATTCACGGTTGAAGAGGCAAAAGCTCAATTTGGATTTTTAATGGATGCTTTCGAATATGGAGCTCCGCCACATGGTGGAATTGCATTAGGTTTTGATAGAATGTGTGCCCTCTTTGGTGGCTCAGACTCCATTCGGGATTACATTGCTTTTCCAAAAAACAATAGCGGCAGAGATGTAATGATTGATGCTCCGGCTCCGGTTAGTAAAGAACAATTGGATGAGCTTTTTTTACAAACAAAACCGGCGAAATAACCTCATTTTAGAATAATTTACCTTTGGTAACTAAATTTACTGCATGATACATTCAATGACCGGTTATGGAAAAGCCGAACGAGTAATTGGGAATAAAAAAATTACAATTCAGCTTAAATCTCTTAATAGCAAGCAAGCAGATGTTAGTGTTAAGGTTCCTTCTTTATTTAAAGAGCACGAGCTCGTTTTTAGAAAAGAGATAGCCAAAGAACTTCAACGTGGCAAAATTGAAATGTACTTGTCATATGAAGCGAATGAAAAGGACAATAGTTATGAAATAGACGAGGAGGTTTTTCAGCGCTATTATAACCAATTGAGCTTACTAAATGGTAAATTTAAAATGGACAACGCTAATTTGACAGCTACCATCATGAAAATGCCCGAAATATTAAAAGCACGTGAAGAGGCTGTTAATGAAAATGATGACGCTGCTTTATTGGCCTTATTAAAAGAAGCGCTGATAGAAATTAATACATTTCGTGCTGACGAAGGAAAGACATTGGAAGATGATTTGAAAGCCCATGTCGATGAGATTGAAAACTTACTTATTGAGGCTTTAAAATACGAGGATGAGCGAACTGCAACGGTTCGAACGAGAATTTTATCCAACCTAGAAGACGCCCAACAGAAGGAAAAAGTAGACATGGATCGGTTTGAGCAAGAGATGATTTTTTACATGGAAAAATATGATATCTCTGAAGAAAAAGTTCGCTTAAAAGCGCATTGCGATTACTTCAAAAAAACGATGTCAGAAGAACAAGGACAGGGGAAAAAACTTGGATTCATTTCTCAAGAAATTGGAAGAGAAGTAAACACTTTGGGTTCAAAATCTAATCACGCACAAATGCAGAAGTTAGTTGTTCAAATGAAAGATCAACTTGAAAAAATCAAAGAGCAAGTATTAAACGTATTGTAATGAACAAATGCATCATTTTCTCGGCACCGTCTGGAGCAGGTAAAACGACTATTGTTAGACGATTGTTAGCAGAAGGTTTGCCGTTAGAGTTCTCTATTTCTGCTGCCACAAGAGATAAAAGAGGTGCTGAAATAGATGGTGAAGACTACTACTTTTTATCGGTAGAGGAATTCAAGAATAAAATTGAAAAGGGAGACTTTGTAGAATGGGAAGAGGTTTATGAAGATCATTTTTACGGTACTTTAAAATCAGAAATTGAACGAATTTGGAAAAGCGGAAAAGCTGTAATTTTTGATGTAGATGTTGTTGGCGGAATTAACCTCAAAAAACATTTTGGAGAAAACGCCCTTTCCATTTTCGTGATGCCACCGAGCATGAAAGTTTTAGAAGAAAGGTTAAAAGGCAGAGGAACAGATAGTCCTGATCGTATTGAAAAGCGTCTAGCTAAAGCCAAACAAGAACTCATTACTGCAGATCAATTCGATTATGTAGTACTTAATGATGAACTTGAAAAAGCGGTTGGAGCAGCCAATTTAATTGTGAAAAAATTTCTAGCGTAATGAGAAAAGTAGGCTTGTTCTTCGGCACTTATAATCCTGTTCACGTGGGGCACATGGTAATTGCCAACTACATGGTGGAGTTCACAGACATGGATGAAGTTTGGATGGTGGTTACGCCTCAAAACCCGTTCAAACAAAAATACTCCATTTTAAAAGATTATGATCGCTTGCATTTAATGCAATTGGCAATTGGCGATGACCCAAGGCTTAAAGCTTCAAATATTGAATTTGATCTACCTCAACCAAATTACACCGTTGACACATTGGTGTACTTGAGAGAAAAATTTCCCAAAAATGAATTTTCCCTAATCATGGGAGCCGACAATTTAAACCACTTTCACAAGTGGAAAAACCACGATGTGATTCTAGAAAATCATGAATTATATGTTTACCCAAGGGTGGACTCGAATGAGGGTGGTGACTTACAGCGGCATTACAAAGTGAATTATGCAGAAGCTCCTGTTATGAAAATTTCATCTTCCTTTATTAGAAAGTCCATTAAAGATGGAAGAAATGTGAGGCATTACATGCCTGCCAAGGTTTCAGAGTATGTGGCGGAAATGAATCTGTATAAGTGAATAGACAATTAGAGTCGCCCAACCAATTCCTCGTATAGTTTCGTCAAGTCCTTTTCTGCACGACCTGCAATTTCTAAAATTTCGGCAATAGAAACCGGGTGTAAATTATCAGGATCACATTCATCCGTTAAAACAGAAATAGCAACACAAGGCATACTCATGTGATTGGCTACAATGACTTCAGGAACAGTGGACATACCTACTGCATCGGTTCCTATAGTTCTTAAATATCGATATTCTGCTCTGGTTTCTAAGTTTGGTCCTGCAACAGGAGTGTAAACCCCCTCATGCAACGTTATGCCTTTTTCCTTTGCAATAACTTTCAACAAGTCATTCATCTCCTTATTATAAGGCTGACTCATATCTGGAAACCTCGGACCCAACTCGTCAAAATTCTTTCCTCGCAGTGGATTATCAGGCAACATGTTAATGTGGTCATCAATTAACATTAACTCGCCTTTTTTGAAATTGGGATTTACCGTTCCTGCTGCATTAGAAATCAACAGTTTTTCAATACCCAACAATTTCATTACCCGTATTGGGAACGTTATCTCTTGCCCGGAGTAACCTTCGTAATAATGAAATCGTCCTTGCATGGCTAGTACTTTCTTGCCATTTAAATTTCCATAAATCAGTTTGCCAGAATGAGATTCAACCGTGGAAACTGGAAAGTTGGGAATGTCAGCATAGTCAATTATTTCTTCCGCATCAATTTGAAGTGCTAGGTTGCCTAAACCGGTTCCTAAAACAATTCCAATAATCGCTTCTGTAACTCCTCTTGATTTTATGTAATCTGCTGCTGCTCTTATATTTTTCATGTACTTTATCTTAAACTATATCCTGATTTTTCCAGATCTTCTAGCGTGTCCAAATCTATTAATTCTTTCAACAAAGTCACCGATAATTTCTTAGAATTTGCTCTCTCTATTGTCTCGGCAAGCACCACTTCGGTGCTCCAAGTAATGTTTTGTAACAATTCAGCGCGGAACTCATTTGTCCCTAACAAGTAATAGCCCCCATCATTGGCTGGCCCAATTACTACATCTGAATGGTCTAATGTTTCGAAAGCCTCATTAATTGTTGCCGCATCTAAATCATAACAGTCACTGCCTATAATGATAACCTTCCCTTTTTCTTTAAAAACGTTCTCAAAAGCACTTGTAATTTTGCCCCCTAAATCTCCTTCCACCTGAATTCTCTTCTCAAAATTCTCATTCGACCAAGAATCATTTTCAGGTATACCTTTAGAATAAAATAAATGCCTTTTGCTCTCCACTTTTAACGCTTCCTCTTGGCATTTTTGCAGTAAGTCGTTGTACACTTCTAGTGCTTTTTCGTCACCAATTGATGAAGCTAAGCGAGTCTTTACCGTTCCTAAAATCGGATTTTTTACAAAAATAATTAAGTGCTTTTGCATGCTATGCCACTGTACCTTGACAACTTGATCCAGCTCCAGCAGTGCAACCGTAACAATGTTGGTTCACCAGAATAGTTCGCGCTTCTAATTTTTCCAAATCAAAATCATCGATGTGCTGAGTCCTTTTATCAGCTACTTTCATGTCTAACATTTGGTTAAAGTCGCAATCGTACATATATCCGTCCCAATCTACAGAGATAGTATTTCTGCACATGACTCCATCAACTGCTGCAGGATTAAAAGCCATTACTAATTTTTCCATGTATTCCTCATAGTTATCGCTAGCAACTAAGTAATCTAAAAATCGACTAATGGGAATGTTTGTTATGGCAAAAAGGCTATGAAAATCAATGTCAAAATCCTTCTTCAAGTTCTTTTTGAACTCTGCTTCTAACTCACCTTGATCATTTGGAAGAAATGCTCCATTTGGATTATATACTAAATCCAATTTTAAATCACTCCCTTCCAAGCCATATCCTACAGCATTTAATTCTTGTAATGCTTTGATTGATTTGGCAAAAACACCGTCACCTCTTTGAGCATCCGTTTTCCCAGCTTGGTAGTACGGCAAAGAGGACACAACGTGAACATTATGCTTTTTGAAAAAATCAGGTAAATCGTAGTGTTTTTTGTTAGCTCGAATGATGGTTAAATTCGAACGAACAATAATTTCTTGCACTCCAATTCTTGATAACTCTTCCACAAACCATCGAAAAAGTGGATTCATTTCAGGAGCCCCACCTGTAAGATCAACAGTTGGTATTTTATTAACTCTCAATATTTCAATGCACCGAACCAAATGCTCCTTCGTCATTATCTCCTTGCGATCCGGTCCAGCATCTACATGGCAGTGCTTACAAACCTGATTACACATGTAACCTAAGTTAATTTGAAAAATCTCTAACTTACTCGGCTTTAAAGGAAATTGGTTCAATGGTTTAAGCTTCTCGACAAAAGTTGGAAGTTCTGTTTGAAAAGGCTCACCTGCCAATAACTTTAATTGATTCTCAATCATCGCTAGCTTATTTCCACTAGCTTTAAGTGACTTAATCATAAAATAATTTAAATTTTTAATTCGACTACATGGATTGCTTTTTCACCTTGTTCATCATTTGAACACCGTGAACAAGGGTTGCTCCACTTTTAATGGCGGCGCCTACGTGGACTGCTTCCATCATTTGAGCTTCGCTTACCCCTCTTGTTAAGGCATCTTCCGTATATGCGTCAATACAGTACGGGCATTGCTCCGTGTGAGCCACTGCCAATGCTATTAAAGATTTTTCTCTTGCTGTTAGCGCTCCTTCTTTGAACACCTCTCCATAATAATCAAAAAACTTAGCCGCCAATTTTGGCTCAAAATCAGCGATATCTCCGAATTTTTTTAAATCTTTAGGGTTGTAATAAGACTTTTCCATGTAATAATCTTGTTTATACTTTACTTGTTAATGTTCCAATTGTATTCTTTGTAACTGATATTATTGACTGTCAATTTTGTTGTTGAATACTTATTAATGTAATCCTTCACAGTTCCGTTTTTTGTAAAATCATCTTTGTACCAATCAAATAGTTTTGATATTTGAGCTACATACGCTGAAATGTCGTTTTTGGATGAATTATTTATAAATTCTTTTGCTGCTTTGTCGAGTTTGGCATCTAATCCTTCTGCAAAATATGCTGAATTAGAAAGCTTCGGACAAGATATAGAGGCGCAGTTCACAGCAAAATGAATTCGTGGGTCAAAATACTTTTCCCGTAGAATATCGTGTTCCATGTTATTGAGGGAGTATTTCTCTCCTTTAAGGTCAATAAATTTTAAATCCCAAGCTTTTCCGCCATTCACATCCATTATTGACTTTAAAGGATAGTTATTGAGCATCAATTTAATGGTATAAGCATTATATGCATTAATCCAATAGGCCATGGCTTCATTCCGTGTCCAATTTGATTCCGGTATAGTTGCCGAAAGAGAATTTAAATAAGCATCTAACACTACTTGGTCTTTCTTAAAACCTTCATAACTAACATTACCCAGGGCCGATACATGCTTTTGAAGTAGTCTGTCCCAAGCAGAGTGATCCATTTTAGGCTCACCAATACCTGCAAATGAAACAAATGAACTCAAAATAATGAGGAGTACTACCGCTATGCTTTTCATGTAATAGTTTTAAGCCGTAAATCTAATGAAAGAGACAAACTACGAATGTCGATTGTTTGACAAAGCCGAAGACAATGTTCAAATACAACAAACATTAACAGCTAAGATGAGATGAGACTAACTAAACTGTTGTATGTGTTTGCAAGTTGCTCCGATAAGTCTGATGTATTGACCCAAACTGCTTTTTCAATTGCTTCTTCTTTTTGAGGAATCAAAGTTTCTTCTCCATCGTATTCCATTTCGAACCAATAGGTTGTTTTTAAGATTTGCTGCTCTTTGTGCACGTAGACGTGATAGGTATTGGCGAGCTGTTTTCCCAACTTTAATTCATGAATGCCACACTCCTCTTCCACTTCTCTAATAGCAGATTGTTCAGGAGTTTCTCCTTCTTCCATTTTCCCTTTTGGCAAGTCCCATTTGCCCAAACGATGTATAAACAGAATCTCTCCTTTGGCATTATGCACTTTGCCTCCTGCCGCCTCTATTCCCGTGAATTCTTGTTGAAAAAGGTTCCAAATATTTTCGGCATCTTCTGAATTTAAAAAAACATGCTGAATGGCCTCCTTTTCCTTCAGCAACCATTCTATCACAAACTTTAGGTCATCCGAATTTGGCTCATTCAATTCAAAAATGGATTTAAATTGTTGATTACTTTTCCGATTTTCTCCGATAAAAATCGAATGTTCGTCAATAAAAACTTGATACCTTTGCACGTATGCAAATTAATAAAGAAACGGCAAAGAATGTAGCAGAATGTTTGCTTCAAATAAAAGCCATTGAACTAAATAAGGTTCAGCCATTTACTTGGGCTTCAGGATGGAAATCACCCATCTATTGCGACAACAGAAAAACCCTTTCTTACCCAAAAGTGAGAACATTCATACGCCAGAAGTATGTGGAGATGATTCAAGAGAACTTTGGACAAGTAGATGTAATAGCCGGAGTTGCAACCGGAGGAATTGCTCAAGCAGCGTTAATTGCTCAAGAACTAGAATTACCTTTAATTTATGTTCGTTCAAGTACAAAAGGACATGGATTGCAAAACCAAATTGAAGGTGCAGTTGAAGCAGGGCAGAGAGTTGTAGTAATCGAAGATTTAATTTCTACAGGCATGAGCAGCCTAAAAGCGGTTGAAGCATTGAGAGATAGAGGATGCCACGTGGCGGGTATGGTAGCTATATTTAGTTATGGTTTTGAAACTGCTGCGCAAAATTTTAAAAACTACGCTTGTCCTCTTTTCACTTTAAGTGATTACAACTCCATGATTGAAGTTGCGGCAGAAGAGGGGTACATTAACACAGAAGATATTAAATCATTAAAAAGCTGGAGAGAAAATCCGGCAAATTGGAACGTATTAGTATGACAACAATAGAAACGGAAAAAAAAATCTCTTCTAACAGCCCAGAGCAAATATTTGCCTTTTTGAACGACATGAACAACTTCGAAAAGTTGATGCCAGAGGGTAAAATTGAAAAATGGGAATCTACCGAAGATCAATGTGAATTCACCATAAAAGGTATGGCCAGAATTGGTTTGAAAAAAGAGTCTGCCAATGCTCCAAACCACCTCAAAGTCTCCTCTTTCGGAAAGGTTCCATTCACATTTGATTTAGACATTAATTTGACTGAACAAGCTGACCAACAAACAGAAGTTGGTATGGTGTTCAATGGAGACATCAATCCTTTCATGAAAATGATGGTAGAAAAACCGTTGAGAAACTTTTTCAATTATCTTGTGACAAAAGCAGCAGAAACAACGTTTTAATCTAGAAACTTCAGCTCTTTCAAATCGTAGCTTTTAAGCTTGCCATTTCTGTTTACTTGCAGTTTACCCGACGGTAAAACACCTAAAATTACACCCAAAAAATCCCCTCCAGCATCTTGATAGCGCTGTGGGACTCCGTAACCAAAAAGGTCTTTCAGGTAAGTATCTTGAAGATTCAATTCTCCTTTTAAAAAGGAAAGATAGTAGCTCTTAAAAATTTCTAAGAAACGGTTCAGAGCATCTTTGACATCAAAAGTGCGCTGAAGCTCCAACCTTAAAGAAGTTGCAGGTCGATCAAATTCTCCAAACGACTCTTGATCTACATTAACTCCAATTCCGATAACGGAATGCGTAATTTGTTGCTTTAAAATGTTATTCTCTATTAATACACCTGCAATCTTTTTACCTTTTACCAAAATGTCATTGGGCCATTTTATTTTCACTCCCTCCACTGCCAATGTGTCCAACCATTTTTTTAAACTAATTGCAACCAGCTTACTCAACTGAAACTGATGTTCAATGTTTATTTTCGGAGAAATTATAACGCTGAATTGTAGATTTTTATCCTTATCTGCCTCCCAAACTTTTCCCAATTGCCCTTTTCCCTTTTCTTGAAAATTAGCGGTTATTACAGTGCCTTCTTTGATGCTTTTTTGGCGCAGAAGTTCCAAGGCATAGATATTGGTTGATGAAACTGAATTTAGATGAATAAATTGAAATTGAAATTCGCTCGAATCCATTTATTTTAACGGCGTTTAGCCTGCAAAGGAACAAAAATTTGAGGGTTTAATTTCTTACTTTTACTCTTCGATACGGATTAAATTATATGGCGAAAGCAAAAAAGCAGTTAAATGCAGACGAATTGACAGAATTAATTGTCAAAGGCATCCAAGAAAAAAAGGGCGAAAACGTTGTAACACTAGACCTTAGAGGTTTAGATGGAGCTGTTACAGATTACTACGTAGTTTGTGAAGCTACTTCTACTACTCAGGTAGGAGCAATCGCTGATTCCATTGAAAAAGAAGTGCGTGAAGGGTGCGGAGAAAAACCTTGGCATGTGGAAGGAACAGAAAACCTAGAATGGGTGTTATTAGATTATGTAAATGTGGTAGCACATGTTTTTCAACCTGACAAAAGAGATTTTTTCAGCATTGAAGAATTATGGGCAGATGCTAAGATAAAAGAAATACGAGCGGAGTATTAAGATACAACATGGAGAATAAGAATAAAAAAGGAGCGCCTTCACCTCAGAAAGGAAGTCCTAAGAAAGGGCCAAAAAAACAATTTAACTTTTACTGGATTTATGGAATCATCGGAGCACTGCTTTTGGGACTCCAGTTATTTCAAATGGGGGGCGGAGAGAAACGCACAACTTGGAATAAGTTTGCAAACGAGATGCTTAAACCAGATGAAGTAGAGCGACTTTTAGTAGTAACTACCAATGGTGAATCTCGGGTGGAAATTTTTATCAAACCGGATGCATTAGAGCTTGAAAAATACAAAGCAGTAAGAGAGAAAAGCAATGGTAACCTTGGTGGAAGAGCTGCACAGTACTACATGGAAATTGGAACTATTGAGCAATTTAACCGAGACTTAAATCGTATTCAAGAGGGTTTGACAGAAGACGAAAGAATTCAAGTGGATTACGACAAACGAACGAATTGGGCTGGTGATTTAATTGGATGGCTGCTACCGATTGCTATTTTAATTGGTTTCTGGTTCTTCATTATGAAAAGAATGTCGGGTGGAGCAGGCGGCCCCGGCGGTCAACTTTTCAATATTGGAAAATCAAAAGCTACTTTATTTGATAAAGCTAAAAATGTAAAAGTTTCCTTTAAAGATGTTGCAGGACTAGCAGAAGCAAAAGTTGAAATTGAAGAAATCGTTGAATTTTTAAAGAATCCTAAACGATACACCGAACTAGGTGCAAAAATTCCAAAAGGAGCCTTACTGGTGGGACCTCCAGGAACAGGAAAAACACTTTTAGCGAGAGCCGTTGCTGGCGAAGCGCAGGTTCCATTCTTTAGCCTTTCTGGTTCCGACTTCGTAGAAATGTTCGTTGGAGTTGGTGCTTCGCGAGTTCGAGACTTGTTTAAACAGGCCAAAGAAAAATCTCCAGCAATTGTTTTTATTGATGAAATTGACGCAATTGGTAGAGCAAGAGGGAAAAACATGGCTCAAGGCGGAAACGACGAAAGAGAAAATACTCTCAACCAGTTGCTTACTGAAATGGACGGTTTTGGAACCAACAGTGGTGTAATTCTATTGGCAGCTACAAACAGAGCGGAGGTTCTAGATAAGGCACTATTAAGACCAGGAAGATTTGATCGACAAATTAGTGTAGACCTACCAGATTTGAACGAGAGAATTGAGATTTTCAAAGTACACGAGAAGCCACTGAAAACAGATGATACCGTAGATGTTAAATTCCTTGGAAAGCAAACGCCAGGTTTCTCTGGAGCGGACATTGCAAACATTTGTAATGAAGCAGCGCTAATCGCTGCAAGAAAGAAAAAGAAGAGAATTGGACACCAAGACTTCTTGGATGCCATTGACCGAGTTATTGGTGGATTGGAAAAGAAAAACAAAATTATTACGTCTGAGGAAAAAGAGGTTATCGCGTATCACGAAGCAGGACACGCTGCAGTTAGTTGGTTAACAAAATATGCGAACCCATTGGTGAAAGTTACTATTGTGCCAAGAGGAAGATCTCTAGGAGCAGCTTGGTACTTGCCAGAAGAAAGACAAATTACTACCAAAGAACAAATGCTAGACGAAATGTGCGCAGCATTAGGTGGAAGAGCAGCCGAGGAAATCATCTTCGGACGAGTGTCTACCGGAGCATTGAGTGATTTGGAAAAAATTACGAAACAAGCATACGCAATGGTCTCTGTTTATGGCTTGAACGATAAAATTGGAAACATCAGTTTTTACGACTCTTCAGGACAAAGCGAATACAGTTTTAGTAAACCTTACAGCGAAAAGACCGGTCAAATTATTGACGAAGAAGTGAGTAAAATGGTGGAAGAAGCCTACGTTAGAACGAAGCAGATTCTGGCAGAGAACAAAGATAAACTTGCCCTTCTCGCCAAAAAACTATTGGAAAAAGAAGTCATTTATAAAGACGATTTAGAAGCTATTTTTGGAGAGCGATCTTTCGGAGAAAAAAGTAGAGTAGATACTTTACTAGAGGAAAACGAAGAGGCACAAGCTAGTGAAAAGGCTGCTAAAGATGCCAAAGCTAAAACAAAGAAAGCCAAGGCTGCTGAAGCAACTGAAGATTCGAAATCGGAAGTTAGTGCTGAGGAGAAAGAGGAGTCGGAAGAAAAGTCTACTCCAAAAGAGGAAAAAGCTGAATAATTTTCTACTTTTAGAAAATGCCGGTTAACTGGGTTAAAATTTATTCTACATCTCAATTACACAAAGCTGAAATTGTAAAGGCAGTGTTGGAAGACCATGATATTTCTACTAACCAAATGAATAAAATGGACTCCATGCACACTCACCTAACTGTAGGTGAAATAGAGGTGTTTGTGAACTCAGAAAAGGCAATTAGAGCCACTCATCTAATCACTAAATACGACCTGTGAGCAATTTCAACGAACGTTTACTTACGGGAATTTTATTTGTAGTGGTGCTGCTGGGGTCAATTTACCAAAGTGAATTAGCGTCTTCCATTTTATTCTTTGTCATCATTCTGCTTTGCCAAAGAGAATTTTATGGATTTTTCAAGAAAAGTGAGCTTAAACCGCAGAGTTTGGTTGGAATACTCGGTGGGCTAGGATTCTTTTTAGCTTCCGCCATTGCATTTCAGTCAAACCTTACGTTCAATACTTTATTTTTAATCGTTCCTTTAATATTTATCATTTTTGTATTTGAACTTTTTAGAAACAGAAAAGAGCCCTTAGCTAATATTGGACTTACCATTTTGGGAATTATTTACGTTGCTGTTCCTTTCACGCTGCTACACCAAATATCGTATTACAGCAACTTCCAGTTTGATAACGTTTACAACTACGATCTTTTAATAGGTTACTTTTTTATTCTTTGGGCGAACGATACCGGAGCTTACTTGGTAGGAAGAAAGTTTGGAAAGACCAAATTGTTTGAACGGATTTCTCCTAAGAAAACGTGGGAAGGATCCTTGGGTGGAGTATTTTTCGGACTGCTACTAGGTTACGTAAACGCACAAATTTTTGATGGCTTAAATACCCCAACATGGATGGCAATTGCCGTGATTGTAGTTGTCTTCGGCTCCCTTGGCGACTTAGTGGAATCCTTATTTAAACGAAGTCTAGGCATTAAAGATTCAGGTAAAATATTGCCAGGTCACGGTGGTGTACTAGATCGTTTTGACGGCATATTCATCTCCGCTCCGATGGTGTATACCTTTCTGAAAATTATCAGTATCTGGTAATATGCATCGTAAAATAGTCCCTACTCTCTTTTGTATTTGTATTATTTCATTTTCGTGCGAAGCTCCGATGCCAATAAGCAGCGATACAATACCTCCCAAAATAGAGTCGGATTCAAGCACTACCATTCGTTTAAAACCATTAAGCACAGAAAAAACCCACGAAGGGGGAGTAGATCATACCAAGTTAGATATCAAGTAATCTAATCCTCTTCTGAAAGTAGCCAATCGATTGCCTTTTGCTTCTTGCCACTTTTAAAAAATCGAAATGGAACTTTAGGAACTAGTTTATTTTCGAACTCTAATACTTGAGCAAACCACCTTTGGTTGCTGATTGCCGCGTACTTTTCTAGCCGTTCTATTTTAGAATGGTCCACTTGCATGTGTTGAACAAACTGTTTCACACTTTCAAAATCTTCGAACTCTTCAAAAATGCCCAATAATCGTATCTTTTCAAAGTCCCAATTGGAGGAGAAAAACGTGTTGATCTCATCAAAAACTTCGGTTGCATCCTTGTTTTCTACTTCAACTATGTAAAGATTCGTTTTTTTGTACTGTTCAATTTTCATAGAGTAAACACTTTGTTCGAAAGTAACGTATTTTCAGGAAACAAAAGAAGAGTGAATGAAGCAAGGTTAAATTGTATTTTTCTTCGCTATTTTTGACACTAAAATCTATCGCATGACTTTTCATAAAGAAGGATACCCGACTCTTGGGTTTATTATAGTTGTTATTGCCATTATTAACGCCATAACGCACTACTTTTTTGGCGACTACGCCTTGGTAACTGGCTTTGGCTACTTACTCTCTGCGTTCTTGTTTATTGTTGTCGTGCAGTTTTTTAGAAAGCCCAACAAGACCATTGAAATAAACGATAACCAAATTCTTTCCCCGTGCGACGGAAAAGTAGTGGTGATAGAAGAGGTGTTGGAAGACGAGGTATTAAATGAGAAAAGAAGACAGATTTCAATTTTCATGTCGCCCTTAAATGTGCACAATAACCTTTACCCTATTGGTGGAAAACTATCTTTTTATAAATACCACGCAGGTAAATTTTTAGTAGCGTGGCATCCAAAATCTTCTACAGAGAATGAAAGAACAACTGCTGTAATGGAAGATGCAAAAGGTAGAAAAGTTTTATTCCGCCAAATTGCTGGGGCACTTGCTCGTAGAATTGTGTTTTACGGAAAAACAGGAGAAAACTATATCCAAGGTAGCGAATGTGGTTTTATAAAGTTTGGTTCTAGAGTGGATTTGTTTTTGCCACTCGACGCTAAAATAAAAGTTAATCTGGAGGAAAAAGTAGTTGGTGGCAAGTCAGTTATTGCAGAGTTTGCTTAGATCTTTTAGCATTGGCTAATCTTATTGCTTTATCACTTTTTTTGAATACACCTTTCCACTTTTCATGGTAAGTTTTAGAAAGTAAATGCCATTTTCGTAGTTGGTAAGGTTGATTTTGTTCACCCTTTCAGTGCTTTTGTCAGACTGAGCGGAGTCGAAGTCGACAAAATCTTCGAGCAGTTTTCCTGCAATATCATACACCTCCACCCTATCCAAACCTTCAACAAACTGAATATTCACAATACCTTTTGTTGGGTTCGGGTAAACCTCGTATTGTGGGGCAATACTAGTATTACTAGTAATTCCTGTTAAAAAAGTACTATCTCCTCCGTTATTAGTTCTTAAAAAAGAATTCCAGCCACCAAGATAAATTAAGTTCTCATCGAAGAACTGAATACAAGTGGTAAAAGGGGTGTAAGACGTTCCTTTTACAGACGTATAGATCCAACTCGCTCCCTGATCATATGTTTTAATGAGATAACTTCCAACATAAAAACCAATGGAATCGGTAATAAACTCCGCTTTCGTTAAAGATTGAACATTTTGAAATTGTCCTATTCTTGCCCAAGTAACCCCTAAGTCCGGTGAATGATAAACCACTTGCCATGAAGCTTCATCACCGTTAAAGAACAAGTTAATAGAATCAGGACTGCTTAAATTTTCAATCGATGTTCTTCCTGACCAAGGAAGTGGAATAGAGTCCCAAGAAATTCCTTGATTTACCGTTTTTAAAAGCCGTCCTGTTCTGGAACTTGCAAAACCAATAGAGTCGTTCATAAACAACAGATCAGTTATTTCTTCATTGGGAAAGTTAGAAGGAAGAACCGTCCAACTTATACCATAATCTCTAGAAATTATGTAATTAGAATATTGATTTGCACTTAAAACAGCATGAGCAACTACTATTATTGTAGAATCGTTTAAAATAGATAGTTTACCAAGGCGCATAGGGAAATAAGTTATGGACCAAGTAGCACCGCCATCATCACTAAGTGCAATCGCACCCTGTTCAGTAGTGGTTGTGTCAAAATAACGGGATTTTGCACCGGCTATAACTTTTGTGGCGGAAAGATACTTGACGTCTTCAAATGTCATCGAATCTAATATTACTTGAGTTGTCCACGTTTTTCCGCTGTCTGAAGTGCTAATAAGCGACCCTCCATTAAATTGAGGCCCAATTGCTGGTGCTTTGTGATTGAAACATGCAGCAACGCCGTTTTGTGGAGTTATAAAACTTAATTCGATAAAGTGAGGAAGAGAATCTCGTTCTGATATTAAATCATAGTAGGTATTCCATTGTGCAAAACAAGTAGATGTAAAAAAGAAAAGAAATGCTAGTTGAAGTAGTTTCAAGTATTTCATAATTATTGCTGATTTATCTGTTAACTAATAGCTTTTCACTTGAAGATCTACTTCGATTATTTTTAAATAAATTTTTAGGGTTACCCATTTAACACTCAAACACTTGTTTGTGAGTTAATTATTTCTTAAGTTTATAGAAATAAGTGACAAATGAAAATATTAAAAGAGCTTGACAGGCAAACCTTTAAGGAACGATTCTCGAATAAGCAAGATTGCTATGAGTTTTTGGCTGAACAGAAATGGCAAAATGGATATAACTGTTTAAAGTGTTCTTCCAATCAATACATTAAAGGTAAACAGCCTGCAAGTCGCAGATGTAGTAAATGTGGATTTGATGAGTCTACAACCTCAAACACTCTTTTTCATAAGTTAAAGTTTGGAATTGATAAGGCTTTTGAAATGCTCTATGAAATCACTACAAGTAAGAAAGGAGCCAATAGCATTTGGTTAGCGGAACATTTTGGAGTAAATCAAAAGACTGCATGGTTGTTTCGTCATAAAGTACAATTAGCGATGAAAAGTAGTGAGCAATTTCCGCTTGAAGATGAAGTTCATGTAGATGAATTTGAAATAGGAACGCCTCAGTCTGGAGAGCAAGGAAGAAGTAAAAGTGAAAAAAAAGTTCGTATCGTAATTGCTTTTGAAAATAGAGATGGTAAATCAGGAAGAGGCTATGGAAAAGTTATAAATGATTACAGTGCAGCTTCTTTAAAGCCAATTTTCGATACTCACATTAAGAAGAACGCACTCATTCTAGCTGATGGTTGGAGAGGTTATAATCCGCTCAAAGAAGATTATCCCAATTTAAAACAAACCTTGTCTGACGGAGGAAAGAATTTTAAAATGCTTCATATTCAAATAAGGAACTTTAAGAACTGGATTAGAGGAGTGCACTCTTATTGCAACAAGGAATACCTTCAAAAATATATTGATGAGTACTTCTTTAGGTTTAACAGGAGAAATCACAGAACATCCATTTTAGATAAGATAATCGAAAGATGTGTTAACCATGAAAACAGGACTTTTAAGCAAATTAGAATGCAAGGAGACCTAAATGGGTAACCCTATAAATTTTCTTTCGTTCCAATATAATAAAGTCTTTAAAGAAGACGAAAGTTCCTATTGATTAGTTCGCTTCATACATGTATATCACTTCAGTGTCAACTGTAATGCTATTGCACCGAACCAATCAGAAGTCAAAAATATAATAATAAGGTCTAGCGAAATATGCTTCTGCAATTCATCCAATTACATGCCTTGTTTAGTCTTGTTTAATAAAGAACAAAGCGATTTACAAATCAAAACCATACTCCCTCTCCACTCTAGCAATTCTAACCGAATAGCTTTTATACCATTTCGTTTTACCTAGCTCTTGAGCGTTTATGTGGTCTACATTTTTCTTCCACAATTGAATAGATTCTAAGTCCTTCCAATACGAAACGGTAATTCCAACATCTTCTCGTGCGCTATCCATGCCGATATAGCCAACCTGTTTTTTTGCTAATTCTTCCATTTGACCGGCCATGGTTGCATAACCCTCAGAATTTGCCAAAGTAGAAGTAAAAATAACCGCGTAGTAAGGAACAAATTTTTCCGTTTTCACCCTTAGCTATTCGTTTGTTTGTCAATAGATTCTTCGTGAATAGAATAGTACATGCTTGTTATGAACTTTTCACTCAAATTCAAGGTCTTCCCCGATTTTAGGTTACGCTCTAAAATCTCTTGCCAACGCTGCAATTGTAAAATGGTGACTTTGTTTTGCTTTTTATACAGTCCAATTTCTTCTGAAATATTCATACGCTGCGCTAAAAGCTCTACCAAAGAATCGTCTATTCTATCAATTTTCGCCCGAAGTAAATCCAACTGGGTTTGAAACTCTTTGTTTTTAGATTCCGCACTCTTCAAGATAAGTTTACTCCATAAATCGTTCAACTGATTTGGGGTAATTTGTTGTTTTGCATCACTCAATGCTTTATCCGGATTGCAATGGGTTTCCACCATTAGGCCATCCATATCTAAGTCAAAAGCTCGCTGTGCTACATGAGGAATTAATTCAGGGTTCCCGGTAATGTGACTTACATCGCAAATCAACGGGATTTCCGGATGATCTGTTTTAAACTGAACAGCCAAATCCCAAGAGGGAGCATTTCGGTAAGGCTTGTTATCTGCCAAGTGAAACCCTCGGTGAATAGCACCCAGTTTAGAAATACCAGCTTTTGCAATTCGTTCTACGGCACCCGACCATAAGGAAACGTCAGGGTTCAGCGGGTTTTTCACAAACACAGGAACATCCGCTCCTTCCAATGCATCTGCAATGGCTTGCACCGAAAATGGGTTTACTGTAGTTCTCGCGCCAATCCACAACACATCTATTCCTGCCTTTAGGCAAGCTTCCACATGTGCAGGACTTGCTACTTCTGTAGTTACCTTGAACCCAAACTCTTCTTTTATATCGATGAGCCACTTTAAACCTTCTTCTCCAACCCCTTCAAACGTATTGGGTCGCGTTCTTGGTTTCCAAATTCCCGCTCTAAAAATAACATCTGAGAAATGCTCTTTAATTCCCGCTGCGGTAGTTCTTAATTGGTCATAGCTTTCGGCACTGCACGGACCAAAAAATTGATACGGCCGACTTCCGCTGAGCCAAGGTATTTTATGAAGACTTGATTCGCTGACCATTAAAGAATGTTTTTTAATTCTAACAAACTATGAATAACAAAAGTTGCATCTTCACCCTTTTGAAGTGCTTTTGTAAAATAAACTTGATCCATTCCAACCGCTTTCGCTCCCAACACATCAGGGCCGTAATCATCTCCAATCATAATACTATTTTCCGCCGTTGCTCCTGACTTTTCAAAGGCGTAGTCAAAAATCCGTTTATCGGGCTTTCGGTATCCTAATCCGTCAGAAACCACTACTTCGGTAAAGTATTTATCCAACCCGCTGTTGTTAATTTTTACTTGCTGTGCTTCAACAAAACCATTTGTAATAACGTGCATTTCATAGTTTGGCTTCAAATAATCTAACACTTCTTTAGAGTGAGGAATCAAATTTGACTTGGAAGAACACAAGGCAACGTAATCGTCGTTAAAGGAAAGGGCAAAAACCGAATCGCTGTAACCGAACTTCTCAAAACTGTAATGAAAACGTCGCAGTCGCAACTCATCTTTCGTCACTTCTCCTTTACGGTAAGCTGCCCACAAATCATGATTTATCGTAAGGTATTCTTGAAAAAAAACATCAAATTCAACACCTAATTTAATAGGTAAGTCATGCTTTTTATATAAGTCTTGAATTGCTTCTTCAGAGTTTTTGTCAAAATCCCAAAGCGTGCGATCTAAGTCCCAAAATATGTGCTTGTATTTTTTCATGAATCGATAAAAAGACTCCAAAAGGAAGTTAAGATGAATGACCAAATTACGAGACAAACAAAGAAAATTGGCAAGGTTCTTTTAACTCTTGGAAAATAATAGGAGGCCAACAACGCGCCTACAGGTATGCTTAAAATTAACGGAGTTAGTGTCGCAATTCCCATAAGACCATATTTAGATTTAATCTTGACAATTAATCTATTTCGTTTATTGAAAAGCTTTTTCTTTTTGGGTTTAAACACTTTGTGCCACCACGCCACTATAAATTTTCCTGCGAAAAAGAAAAGTACAAAACCAGCATACCCTCCCGTTACGGTAATGGCAATCGTTTCTAAAAAACTGTGGCCAGCTAACAGCGCTGCACTTGGCGAAAAGAAAAATTTTAAGGTGCTAAAAACTAATAATCCCAGTATTTTAGTGAATTCGAGCATTGCTCCTACTCCTTCGGTCCGAAAGCTAAGTCTCCGGCATCTCCTAATCCAGGAACAATATATGATTGAGCAGTCATTTCTTGATCTACTGCACCTAACCAAATGGTGCAATTAGCAGGCATATTCTTCTTGGTAAATTCCATGCCTTCTGCGCTAGAAATAAGCGAAACAATGTGACAATGTTTAGGCTTTCCTTTTTCCAATAGTGCTTTATATGCCAACACCATAGATGAACCAGTTGCGAGCATCGGGTCGGAAAGAATGATGGTTTTCCCTTCAATAGATGGGCAAGCCAAATACTCTAACTCGATGTCAAATGTACCATCCTTGTGGTGTTTACGGTAAGCCGAAATGTATCCGTTACCAGCATTATCAAAGGTGTTTAGTAAACCTTGGTGCATGGGCAAACCTGCTCTTAATATGGTAATTAGAATGGGCTGTTCAGCAATTAACATGTCTTCAGAAACTCCTAACGGTGTGGTTATCTCCGTTTTGGTATATTTTAACTCCTTTGAAATTTCATATGCGAAAATTTCACCGCATCGTTCTAAGTTCCTTCTAAAACGCAAGCGATCTTTTTGAATTTTGTGATCTCTAATTTCAGATAAAAACTGATTGAACACGGAATTACTCTCTTCTGAAAGAATACGAACTTTAGGCATGGCAAGTTTTTTTGAAGTGATAAAGGTAAGTTTTTAAGCGTTGGATTTTTCCATAGAAGTGGCATATTCTATAACTTCTTCGTACACTTTTCGCCAGCCTTCCCACTCCTCTTCTCCACTCAAACTTTCATTGTGCCAAAGACTTACAAATGTACCTTCTACAAACTTCACCTCATCTATAATTTTTTTGCTTTCTGCAATGGCAACATCTGGGGCTAAGTTTAAATAGTATTTCAACGTTGCTTCCATTACGTGGAATGGGAAAACAGTGAGTTTACACTCTACCTCTCCATCCAAATCGTAAAAAGGGTATGGAGTACAAGTGCCTGCTCGAAAGCCAAGTTGGGAAGCGAAACCCATTGTATAATCCTCCTCTATGTCCATCTCTAAAAGGTTCCTATAGGTTTCAGGTAAACTCAATTTCAAAAAATGTTGACGGCTTCTTTTAATATCCGTCTTAATAATGTCTTTCAAACGTTTTATCTCAGTCCGCAACTTCGAGCGATCCTTATTTGAACCAAATGAGGGGTGAATTCCTATATCGGCATAATCAGAAAGAGATTTAATTAGACTTTTAAAGTATCTATTTTGATATGGTAGATTTTTGTCATTCAATCCGTAATCACCAATTAAAATGAAGTAAATCGCCTTTAGGTTGAATTTCTTTTGAAGGGCCAATTGGTAGTCATACGTATCGAAAGGATCACTTTTTTTGCCAAAAATAACTTGTAATTGAGTGGCGAATCGGCCAAAATCTAGCTTCACTAAACTCTTTCCCATACTTCCAATGGTTCGCAATAAGCCTTTGTATTTATAAGCATATGCATTATCAATGTCGATTGTTGGCAAGTACTTGAACTTTCGCTTTTGGAATGCTAACTCAGGAAACTTTTCTTGTAACACTTTTTTCAACAACAGCATCCATCGATCCACTACAGCAAGCTGCAAGAAGCCTTCTTTTGCAGCCAAGCTGTCCTTTGCCATAAATCGGTCGTATTCGTCGCGCATGTGCGGTAAATATTCCTCATACCTGCTTAGCATGTAAAAAATTGCTGCGAAAACATCAAACTCTAGTGTTTCATTGCGAACCGGAAAAATAGTAGGAGTATTCTGAAACATTTTGGTTTGCAGAGTTTTTTCAGAAATTCCACTTTGCTCTAATAAGCCATCAGCGGTAAAATGCAACTCCTCTCCTAGCGGTCGAGCTAGATAGGATAACTTTGCTTCTTTATGTTCTGCAAAAACAGTTGCGTCTGCAGTTAGAGTATATTCCACACCCATGTAGTTTTTAAAAACAGTTTTAAAAACGTAGCGGTTTCTTGGGGTTATTTTGGGAACGTAAACTAACAACATAATCACATCATACCTTCGTCGGCAAAGCTATAGTATTTATTGTTGGCAACGATAACGTGATCTAATACTCGAATGTCTAATAACTTTCCTGCTTCCACATTTTTCTTCGTCAATTGAATGTCTGCGGCACTAGGTTTTAAGTTACCTGAAGGATGGTTGTGGCATAAAATAATACTCGAGCCCAACTTCTCTAAAACAGGTTTAAAAATGAGTTTAGAATCTGCTACCGTTGCAGCCACCCCTCCACTGCTCACCTTTGATTTATGAATCACTTTATTCGCTTGATTCAAAATTAGCACCCAAAACTCTTCGTGTTTTAAATCCGAAAGTATGGGTTCCATTATTTCAAAAACATCACTGCTCGAAGTAATTTTGGGATTCTTAATTGCATCTGTTAATTTTCTACGACGACCCAACTCCAAGGCAGCAGCGATGCTTATTGCTTTAGCTTCTCCGATTCCATTAAACTGCATTAAAGCAGAAATGTCCGTTTTGCCCAACTCGTTCAAATTATTACTTACAGAAGCCAATATTCTTTTGGAGAGCTCAACCGCTGACTCTTTGGTGTTTCCGGAACCTATTAATATTGCAATCAACTCTGCATCGCTGAGCGACGATTTGCCTTTGAGGGCAAATTTTTCTCGCGGTCGGTCTTCTTCAGCCCACGATTTGATGGATAAACTACCTTCATATTCCATTGGGGATAAAAGTAATAAGAAATGTAGTTTTGAAGCCACCTTCCCAGGAAACAAAAAGCAAGGAAATAACGTCTTACCAATATGAAATCAGGAATCAAAACCCTTTTACCGCTTCTTTTCCTTGTGGCTTGCCATCCGTACAAAAGCTACCAAGAGAACCTTCGGGAACCTGAGAAAATAACCAAACTTAAGTTATCAAATGGTAATTTTATTACTACTCCTCAGCGAATTGAAGAGTTTGAAAACCTCGAAAAATTATTTCTCTTTAGCAACAAAATTGCTTTAGTTGAACCAGAAATAGGTCAATTAAAAAAATTAAAACGCCTTGTTTTGAGCAACAATAACATAGACTCTTTACCGGCAGAAATAGGAGATTTAGAAAGTTTAGAATTCCTTTCGCTAAAAGCAAATAAATTAAAAAGGCTGCCGCCAGAAATTGGCAAATTGAAAAAATTACAAGTTTTAAAATTACAATTCAACGAACTCTATACCTTACCGCCAGAAATAGGAGATTTAGAAAACTTGCGCGAATTGTATCTGGAGTTTAACAACCTCACCCACTTACCTCCGGAAATCGGCAAACTCACCAACCTTCGAATATTGATGATTGGACGAAATAATTTAATCCAAATTCCACCTGAAATAGGAAACCTTACCGGCTTAACAGAGCTAAATATTGCTAGAAGTGGAGGCTACTTGCGATTACCTGATACTTTCTGCAGACTACAAAAATTAGATAACTTGTATCTGGACGAAACTCAATTAGTACCCCCATGCCTCTCTGTTGTAAGAAGGCCAAATTTTAGAATTGTTCGGTCTAGCTATTAACCTTTGGGAGCAAAAATATAGAACCGATAACCAACCACTAAAGATCGTTCCAAATACCAAATGGTTTGTTCCGCATGTGTATTCGATTTGTCAGCCTTAGGAGTAATGGCAATGTCCCACATGTTTACCACTCCGCCTTGCAAAGTGGTTCTCATGAAAAAGCGTTTATAAAAAATAAACTCTGGTGCTATAAAAACGTGGGTCCCTACTCCTGAAAAATGTGGACGATCGTCGTTACTTCTTCCAAATGTCAATGAATTAGTCCACGGCATGGCAATTCCAACTCCTAAACCAGAGACTAATTTAAAACCCAACTTTTCTGACCATAAAGAATAAATTACATCATGACGCTCAATGTTAAAATTCAACACATTAAGCCCGTCTGAATGTTCCATTTTAAGATAATTATTATCAATGGTAACTATATCACCCTCTTGATATGACCCATACTCCGAAGATACATTTGGGTCAACATTCCCAGAAAATTTAGCTTGTGAACCATTCTTAGTTCTGTACTTCATGTGATCCCAGCCTGCACCTATGGCATATTTGTCATTCAAGAAGAATCCAACTCTAATGTCAAACTGAGGAATAGTAAACAACAATGGATTGTAGTAATTAGGGCCAAACTCGCTTTGCTTAAGGTCTGTCGCTTCTACATCTGATAGCGTAAAATTGTATCCAGGGCCTTTCCAAGTGATATCACTATTGGCATAATTACTTCGATTATAACCCCAGTAAAAAAAGAATTTGTGCTTATTGTTAGTCAATGCAAAATCCTTTGTTGTAGGGCTTTTCTCTTGGGCAACGGTTATGTTACCTACTAAAATTACAGTTAGCAATAAGGTTAAAAATTTCACCTAGTTGTTTGACATTAAATAATTTTCCAATGCGCTATCGAATTCTGCTTTGGCAGCGGCAACTGAACCATAGCTTTCTCCGTCTATAGTCATGTCCGTTCCTTTTACAGTTCCTAAAAGCGTGAATCCATCTCCACTTGCAGCTTTTTCAAAAGCTTCTTTATTAGATGGATTTACCGAGATAACAACTCTACTTTGCGCCTCGCCAAATAAGTAAGCATCTTTTCTAAAGTTTGAATCGGTTGATACCTCAAAACCTAAGTTATTTGGCATTGCTGCTTCCATTAAGGTCATGAATAATCCGCCATCCGCGCAATCGTGGGCAGATTCAATAATACCAGACTTAATCATGCCCTTCAATGTGTTCTGAAGGTTGTATTCTGTATCTAAATCAAAGAATGGGGCAGGAGAGTTTTTCTCTTTATGAAAAGCATATAAGTATTCAGAAGAGCTAATGTCATTTTTTGCTACCCCTAACAAGTAAACTAAATCTCCTTCATTTTGAAATGCCAACGTAGTTAGGTTCTTTTTTGAAGGAAGAATTCCCATCATACCAATGGTTGGTGTTGGAAAAACTGGAACATCTACTCCATCTTGTGCGCTTTGATTATAAAAACTTACGTTTCCACCTGTTACAGGAGTTTTAAACTTTAAACAAGCCGCGCTCATTCCTTTTATTGCTCCAACAAACTGCCAATACACTTCCGGGTTATAAGGATTTCCAAAATTCAAGCAATTTGTAATTGCAGAAGGCTCTCCTCCGGAGCAAACAATATTCCTTGCTGCCTCAGCTACTGCAATAGCACATCCTTTTTCAGGGTCTGCATGCACATAACGCGAATTACAATCGACCGTAAAAGCAAGTGCCTTATCTGTGTCTTTTATACTAACCACACCTGCATCTGTTGGTTTATTGGTACTCATGTTAATGGTCCCAACCATACTGTCGTATTGTTCCATCACCCATTTTTTAGAGGCAATGTTTGGATGGTTCCATAAAAACTTCGCTACCTTCTTTAGGTCTTTTGGCTCTTCAATTGAATCAATGGAGAAGTTTTTATTTTGTTGGTAATAAGCCGGCTCTTTGTATTCTCTTTCATAAACTGGAGCTCCTCCGCCTAATATAAGCGACTCAGCAGGAACATCTGCCACTTTAATTCCCTTCGCGTAATATTCTAGTCTGCCTCCTTCAACTACTTCTCCTATTTGCACACAATTCAAATCCCATTTATCAAAAATGGCTTGAACTTCCGCTTCTCTTCCCTTTTTAACTACGACTAACATTCGCTCTTGCGACTCAGAAAGTAAAATTTCAAAAGGTAACATCCCTTCTTGTCTGCATGGAACTTTATCTAAATCGATGATCATTCCAAAACCCTCTTTGCCTGACATTTCAGAAGTTGAACAGGTAATGCCTGCTGCTCCCATATCTTGCATTCCGATGATTGCATCGGTTTCTGCCAGTTCTAAAGATGCTTCTAGTAATAATTTTTCTTGGAAAGGATCTCCAACTTGAACTGCTGGTAAATCTTCCATGGAATCTTCCGTAATGTCTTTCGAAGCAAATGCTGCTCCGTGTATTCCATCTTTTCCGGTTGACGAACCAACTATAAAAACAGGATTTCCAACACCGTAACTCGTTGCCGAAATCATAGTACCGGTTTTCATGATCCCAGCCGACATTGCATTTACTAAAGGGTTGGTATTGTAACATTCGTCGAAGAATAATTCTCCACCAACTACCGGTATTCCAAATGAATTACCGTAGTCTCCAATTCCTTTTACCACTCCTTTTACCAACCACTTTGTTCGATCTAGGTCAATGTTCCCAAATCGTAAAGAGTTTAGCTGTGCAATAGGCCTAGCGCCCATGGTGAAAATATCTCTGTTAATTCCACCCACTCCAGTTGCAGCACCTTGGTATGGTTCTAATGCAGAAGGGTGATTGTGAGATTCAATTTTAAAAGCACAGGCTAATCCATCTCCAATGTCCACTAAGCCGGCATTTTCTTCACCAGCTTCTGCCAACATGTGCGGACCCTCTTTTGGTAATGTTTTTAACCATTTAATTGAATTTTTATAAGAGCAGTGTTCCGACCACATCACAGAGTAGATACTCACTTCTGTAAAGTTCGGTGTTCTTCCTAAAATCTCTTTAATGTGTTCAAATTCTTCCTTCAGTAATCCTAGCTCCATTGCTGTTTCTAGGCTTGCTTCTGCTAAATGGTTTTCGGTAGTTTCCATGGTATTTATAGGGCAATTTTATACCCCGCAAAAGTAACTTTTTTTAAACGGGTTCAAACTGCAAATTCAACTTTTATTGCAGGTTGCTTTATAGAATAAACTACCTTTGGTTGCATGATTCTGGGCTATATCTCTTTATTCGTGATGACTGTTGTTTTCGTCTTTTGGGTGAGTAAAAGCCATTTTTTCACCTTTGGTATTTTACCAAAAAAATATAGCTACATCGCCTTATTGTTGAAAGTAGCCGCAGCTATTTCGCTGTGGTTGATTTACACCTACTACTATACAATTCGACTCGATGCCGACATCTACAAGTACTTTGACGATGCTTTTTATTTGTGGAAAAGCACTCAGAACGATTGGACGTTGCGTTGGAAGCTTTTGTTTGGGTTACAGAACGACCTTGATTTAAAACCCCTCTTAGCCAACACAAATTTTTGGGATAGCAAGTCGGAAGTGTTTTTTAACGACAACCGAACCATCATACGCATTCACTTGGCGCTGTTAAGTTTCTCACAAGGAGTGTACCTTTTTCACGTCCTATTTTTTGCATTCATTTCGTTTATCGGAACCACTGCACTTTTTCAATTTTTCAAACGCAGCACAACGCTACCTCACTTCATTTTATTTATTTGCTGTTGTTGTGTTCCCTCTGTTTTGCTTTGGGCCTCCGCGCCTTTGAAAGAAAGTTTAGTCTTATTCGGCTTGGGTCTGCTACTTTATGGCGTGTCAAAAGTAAAAGAAAAAGCCAACAAGCATTCCACTTTATGCCTCATTTTGGGATTATTGACTCTATTGAGTTTAAAGGTTTACATTTTAATTGCTCTCTTACCCGGCCTGTGGTTTTGGACAAGTAGTAAAGGCAAAACGCTTCGGAGCATTCGAATAAGATTTATCTGGATTCACTTCTTGTCGTTGGGTTTTTTACTTTCAGACAGAATTGTACAAGCCCTCGCACAAAAACAATCACAATTCAAAGCATTAATAGAGGTAACGGGAGCAAATAGTGCAATTCAAATTAATTCGTTCGATTCCTTTTTTAGTCTTTTAAGCACCGTTCCGCAAGCTATCTACAACGTTCTCTTTAGAGCTGTTGTGCCATTACAACTTAGTCCCTTTTCCCTGTTTGCTGCCGGTGAGCATCTGCTCTTCATTGCTGTTCTGTTTCTCCCATTTATTTATGCGAAAAGAGTATCGTTACAAGAACAAAGACTGGCGTTATTATGTATTTCCTTTGTAATTATTACAAGTTGTATCATCGGTTTGACCGTGCCAGTTTTAGGGGGGATTGTTCGCTATAAAGTACCTTTGATTCCCTTCTATTTAATAGCTATTCTTACCTTCACCAACTTATCTAAAATAGCATCTAAACTCAAATGAAAACCATTTACTTTTCTCTTTTCAGTCTTTTCTTACTGCTTATGAACTCCTGTTATTATACCGAAACTGCCGATATTCTTATTCACAATGCTAAGATTTATTCTGTAAATCAAAATTTTGACGTTTTTGAAGCGATGGCCATTAAGGATGGTAAAATAATTGATCTGGGGCCTAACAATGAATTGAAAAACAGATACGAATCCAAAGAAATTATCGATGCACAATTAAAAACAATTTATCCGGGTTTTATTGATGCGCATTGCCATTTTTTGTGGTACGGAAATACTTTTAACGAAGTAGACTTGGTTGGCTCAAAAAGTTGGGAGGAGGTTTTAGAAAGGATTGAAGATTTTGCAAAGAGCAATAAAAGCGAATGGATTGTTGGCAGAGGATGGGATCAAAACGATTGGACAGAAAAGGAATTTCCGAACCACGAAGAACTAAGCAAACGATTTCCCAACACTCCGGTTTTTTTAACACGAATCGATTTTCATGCAGCCATTGCCAACCAACAAGCGTTAGAAATTGCAGAAATAACTACCCAAACAAAAGTTGAAGGAGGAGTTGTAACGACAAAAGATGGAAAGTTAACTGGATTGTTAATTGACAATGCGACTACTTTGGTCTCTAGTAAAATTCCCAAAATGACGAAGGAGGCGATGACCTTTGCCTTACTGAAAGCCCAAGAAATGTGTTTTGCAAAAGGATTAACTTCAGTAGCTGATGCCTATTTAGCAAATAATGAAGTGCATGTTATTGACGAGTTGCACAAATCTGGAGAATTGAAAATGAATATTTATGGCATGTTAGTGCCTTCTGAGGCAAACCGCAAAGAATTCTTAACGACAGGACCATACGTGACCGAAAAATTAAACGTGCATGCCTTTAAGTTTTTTGCCGATGGGGCATTAGGATCAAGAGGTGCAAAATTAATTGACCCATACCATGACGATGCCCTAAACAGTGGGCTTTCTACACTAGACTCTGCTGCTTTTCTTGAGGATTTAAAGCTGATGTACCAAAATGGATTTCAAGTTAATACACACTGCATTGGAGATGGGGCAAATAGGCAAGTTTTGGAAGCTTATGGAACAGTTCTAAAAGGCACTAACGATAGACGCTGGAGAATTGAGCATGCTCAGATTGTAAGCCCAGAAGATTTTGAAAAATTTAGAGAATTTACCATTATTCCTTCTGTTCAGCCGACCCACGCAACATCTGATATGCCTTGGGCGGAAGAGCGATTGGGATCTGATAGAATACAACACGCATATGCGTATAAAAAGTTGCTTTCTATGAATGGAATTATTGCTTTAGGTACAGATTTTCCGATAGAAGATATTGACCCGTTGAAAACGTTTTACGCGGCAACTGCTAGAAAAGATGCGAAGGGAAATCCAAATAACGGATTTCAACCTGAAAATTCCATGAGCAGACAAGAGGCCCTCCGTGGAATGACCATTTGGGCAGCTGTGGCTAACTTCGAAGATACGTTGCGAGGTAGCTTAGAAAAAGGGAAAGTAGCTGACTTTATTGTTTTGGATAAAGACTTGATGAAAGTAGACGAAAATAAAATATTATCCACGGAAGTTCTTAGTACCTATGTAGATGGTAAGGTGATTTACAAGAAATAAGAGAAAACCGGTTTAAAACTGCACCTCTTGATATTCGAATGGAATCTCTAATTCATGCTCTACCAGTTCCCCGACAGACAAAATATCATCATCTCCTTCTTCGTACTTCCATTTTACCAAGAAACTCTTTCCTCTATCGTAAAGGGGCTTAAAAACCAACATTAGCTCTACTAATTGCTTTTGTGAAGCAGAGTTTAGGTATTCGATTTCACAAATTAGAGTAGTTTTAGCTGCGGGAGTTGTACAATATTCCCGACTCCAATCTATAATTGGTTTATAAAACTCTATGGCATCTGCCGGATACGATTTTCCAGATAAATACAAGATACCCGTTTCGGGGTTAAAGTTAATTTCAGGAGTTTGTAAAAACGGCTCGATGTTAAGTATTTCCATAATTCATTTTTAATTCAATGCCCAACCAAATATCCCCCTCTTCATTCTCTGTTAAAGTGTATTCGGTTTTTGCATTATTTAGTTTTCTAAGCATAATCAAACCTAAACTTCCACCAGAAAGCAGTTGTTTTTTATACTCCTCTTGAAGGTTTTCTTTTGGAATAGCAAATGTACTCTCAAAAATTGCTTCAACAGTAGCCCGATCTTGCGAGTTGATCCGATTGGCAGTATTTATTACTACTTGATTATCCTCTCCTTTTACACGAATAAATGCCTGGTACTGGCCATCCGTTTTGCTCGTTTCAGCGTATTCACTAATGTTTTGCACCATTTCTACCAACGAGGAGAATAAAGATTTCAAAACCTTTGCATTCAGCATCGTAAAATACTGCTGAATAAACAAGTCAGCCATAGTTAGAAAGGAGTTAGCAAAACTGGTATTGATAGGACCCCAATACTCTAACTGGTCTTTCTTATAAGGAAGCTCTAAAATATCTTTCTTATGTTGTATTTCACTGTCAATTTTCACTAACTAAACTTTAAATTCTTTTTTTTGTGATAGTTTATTCATTTAACCAAGTATTTTAAACCTCTCTTTTGGTAAACAACTACCCAAGATGAGATTGCAATATACGAATTACCACCTTTACATTCAACAACTTTTGAGTTGTTGCAGCGAACAACTAATCTTTGCTGTGAAGTCTAAAATTAATTCTTTTGTTTTCTCCACAACATGTTGATACGAACTAGCGAATGAGCCGATCCAAAACGCTTTCGTGATTTGGAAACTGCTGTATCAAAGATTTATCCGCCATCTCAAAATCATTAAAATCAAAACCAAATGATACGGTGCAACCAACTAGTGCAAATTCTCTCCCCTCTTTAACTTCAGATGCAAACCAAGTGTTTGCAGGAACCAAATATTGCAGCACTTCTCCTTTTTCAAGATCACTTCCTACATCTTGAGAGGTATAGTTCCCACTTTTATCAATCATGTGGATCGTAATTGGGTCGCCTGCGTAAAAATGCCATAACTCATCTGACTTAATTCGATGAAATGCGGAGAAGTTTTCTTGTTCTAATAAAAAATAAATACCAGTACAAAGACTCCTTTCTCCATTAAGTCTGCCATCTAAGCTTTCCGCTTGAACAGTCAATTCGGAGCGATATGTTTCTTTATAAAACCCACCTTCGGGGTGTGGTAACAAGTTAAGGTTCTCTACCCAGTATTCTTTGTCCTTCATGTTGCTAAATTCTCTTAACGATACACAAAAAAACATTTTTAGTTTTATATTTACTGTAAATCTTCACAACTATGCTAACAAGAATTTTCGACCTACACTACCACCAACTAAGCAAATACCCTAAACCTGACGCCCTTACCGATAAGATTGATGGCAAATGGGTTCCAGTAAGCACCCAATCTATGATTGAGCAAGCCGAAGAATTGGCTTCTGGATTAATAGAATTAGGATTGCAACCGGGCGATAAAGTTGGTATAATAGCGAACAACAGATCTGAATGGTTAATAACGGACTTGGGAATTTTAATCGCCGGAATGATCAATGTTCCAATTTACCCTACCATCACCGAAGAAGACTATGAATATATACTCAACAATGCAGAAGTTAAAATTTGCTTTGTTTCGGATGAAGATTTATGTCAAAAAGTAAGTTCGGTAAAAGATAAAGTTCCAAGCCTACAGCGGTTATATTCTTATAACAAAGTAACCAATTGTGACCATTGGACTGTCGTGAAAGAATTGGGAAAGGGAAAGAACATTGATAAAATTAAAGAAACAAGAAACTCTGTAAAGGAAGACGATTTAGCAACGCTGATCTACACCTCAGGAACGACAGGAAGACCTAAGGGTGTAATGTTAACCCACAAAAACTTAGTTAGTAATTCTTTAGCATCAAGAAAACGATTACCTCTTGGCAGTGATTCCAAGTCGTTGAGTTTTTTACCGCTTTGCCATGTGTATGAGCGCATGATTAGCTATTTATATTTTTACACTGGAACTTCTATTTACTATGCAGAATCGTTAGAAACCATTGGAGATAATTTAAGAGAGGTAAAGCCAGATGTATTTACTGCGGTTCCTAGATTACTTGAAAAAGTGTACGATAAAATTGTAGCGAAAGGAACAGAGTTAACCGGAATTAAAAAAGCACTTTTCTTTTGGGCTTTAGGTCTTGGACAGAAATATGAATTGAACGGAGCAAATGGAGCCTTTTATGAGTTTCAACTGAAGATAGCCAACAAAATTATTTTTAATAAATGGAGAGAAGCGCTTGGTGGAAATGCCAAAGCTGTAGCATCTGGTGCTGCTGCCTTACAACCGAGGCTAGCACGAGTGTTCTTAGCTGCTCAAATTCCGATTATGGAAGGTTATGGGTTAACTGAAACTTCACCAGTGCTTGCAGTAAACGAAGAAGCCAATGATGGCGTTCGAATTGGAACATGCGGAAGACCCCTAGACAACGTTCAAATTAAAATTGCCGATGATGGAGAAATCTTGGCAAAAGGACCAAACGTGATGTTGGGCTATTACAAGAATGAAGAAGCTACGAAAGAAGTATTCACAGAAGACGGTTGGTTTAAAACGGGAGACTTAGGAACATTAGTAGAGGGACAGTATTTAAAAATTACCGGAAGAAAGAAAGAAACGTTTAAAACTTCAGGAGGTAAATATGTTGCGCCGCAGCTTTTAGAAAACAAAATGAAAGAGTCCAGTTTTATTGAGCAAATCATGGTAATTGGGGAGTCGGAAAAGCATCCAGCAGCTATTGTTCAGCCTTCTTTTGACTTTTTGAAAGAATGGTGTAAACGAAAGAATATTCCATACAGCACAGATGCTGAGATGATTAAAATAGAGCGGATTCACAATAGAATCATGAAAGAAATCAACATTTACAACGAAGGATTTGCTCAGTTTGAACAAGTTAAAAAGATCATTCTAGCTCCATCCGTTTGGGGAATTGATTCAGGTGAAATGACACCAACCATGAAAATTAAGAGACGAGTTTTGATGGAAGATTTCAAAGATGAAATTGAAAACTGTTACAGAGGTTAAGACCTCATACAAATTCACATAAAAAAGGCGACCAATTGGTCGCCTTTTTCGTTTTTGCTAATCAATTGGAGTTAGAATTTATGATTCACTCCTACACTGAAAGTTCTTCCAGGATTAAACTGAGTAAAAATCTGATCTGATGCTTGAAAAGCACTAAAGAACTCTTCTCTTTCATCATTTAAGATATTAGCTACCTTTAAGTCTATAGTAGTATTTCCCTCACCTATTTTCTTCGAAATTCCCCAGTTCAAACTATGAAACTCTCTTTGATAAATATCGGGAACAAAGCCTGTTCCAACAATGATAAGGGTTGGCCCCTTTACATTATAAAACAATCCTGAGTTTATTCCCTTTTCTGCATTAGTATAGGTAATACCAAAGTTCACTACATAAGGGGCTTGACCGGCCATCTCACGCTTGTTGTCTAAGTTTTCACCTTCCCTTTCTACAAGTTTTCTTGAAGAAAATTCTGTTTCCGTCATTTCAATTTCAGACTGGACCAAGGTAACGTTGCCACTTAATGCAAATTTTTCCAATGTTGGTCCTAAGAAGTCTAAAGCCTTTGTAAACTCAACTTCTAATCCATAAACGTTTCCATCTCCAACATTTCGAGGTTGATACTCAAATCCAGTTAAATTTAATGGAATACGAACAAGTTCGATAGGGTCAACAAATCTTTTGTAAAAAAGACTTGCTGAGAAAATTTGTCCCTTAGGCAAGAACATCTCCCACCGAAGGTCCACATTATCAATGAAAGTTTCCGTTAAGTTTCCGTCCCAATCGTCGCCAGAACTAAATAACCCGCCGTTGAAGGTTCGGTTAGAGACAGGGTCAACAATTTGTGCAAAAGACAACTCTTTAAATGAAGGTCTAGCGATGGTTCTAGAATAACCGGCTCTTAGGTTCATCTCTTCTGCAAGAGTGTATATAAAATTAACAGTAGGGAATAAATCAGTACCATCAAGCACCACTTCATTGTCTAAGGAATTTCCTCCGTTATTCTGAGCGGCATTGATATCTCTACCCGTATGACGCAATTCAAAATCTTCAACTCTAAGGCCTAATATAGCTTTTAAATTAGGGTGAACATTGAATTCCTCAGAAATGTAAAAAGCAATATTTCTTGAATTTGCATCATATTGATTTGGATTAATATCATTCGTGTTAAACGAAACATGATACGATCCATTCGGTCTATTCGGGAATAAATTATCAGGGTCAAGAACCTGGTTAGGATCAATAATTGACCAATCTTGACCTGACGCAAATAATATAGAATACTCAAATATCTCGTAATTCCTTTGCTTATAAATACCGCTGAATCCTCCTTTTAACTTTGCCGGCTCATCTAAAAATTTGTGCTCGTAAGTAAAGTCTCCTTTCGCAACAACATTGAATTCAGCCAATTCCCTCCAAATTCGTGAAGGAACACCAGCATTTCCTGCTTGAAACGAAGTATCTACTGCATATGTAAAAGCTGTTTTTCGAATATCTGGATCAATCGCAGAAGAAAGAGTTGGTGACAGTTTCCATTCTAACTTTAATTTGTTCTTTTTTGCCATATGCGTACCACCAATAAACAAATTAGTTAGACTTTGTTGATTGTATTCTAAATTATCAGAAGCAGCCGTAAATCCTGAACGACCCGGCACATCAGGATTTTGATCTAAGAAAAACCGACCAGCTCTACTCGTTCCATTTTGTAGATGCATCAGGGTCATTTTAACCTTCGATGTTCCTTTTTTGTAGGCCAAACCTCCCAGAGCACCAATTAAGTTTGATTGTTCTGCAAGTTGTCCATTTTGTAAATCTCCATAATCCAATTCAGTTTGTGATGGGTCATCATCCCTAACATATTGTCCGTAAGTAATATTATCGTAAAAGGTCTGCTGACTCTTATACGATAATGAAAAGATGTAACCAAGAGAAGCAGGAACATCTTGATCTTTTCCAATTTGCTTTTGATCTCCTATGGTGAAACTAGCACTATAGTCCATTAGGCTATTTTGCTGTTCGGCACCTAAAGTTGGATTAAAAGATCTGTTAAATTCATTTACTTCTTCGTTAGTGTAACCTCGCGCAAAGGCCGTTGGTATCCTTTGAGCTCTTGCTTCAGGTGACAAAGCTCGGGTTCCGTCATCAAATCCTAAAAAATCAGTACTACCTCCTTCATAAGTTAAATACTCACTGTTAAAATGCATGTCCGGATTGTAGGATACTCCTACTGAAACGGACATGATTTTTTCTTCAGGAAAAGACTTTGTTTCTATGTTCACTAATCCACCAGTAAAATCTGCTGGTAATTCTGCAGTAAAATTTTTAGCAACTAAAATATTGTCAATTAAGTTGGTTGGAAAAATATCCATCTGCAAACTATTTTTATCAGGATCGAGTCCAGGAATATCTGCTCCATTTAGAGTTACTTTCGAATATCGATCTCCTAAACCTCTAACATAAATATATTTACCCCCCTCTATAGAAACACCTGTTACTCTCTGAGCAGCTTCCACTGCCGTACCGTCTCCAGTCAAGGCCATTTTTTGAGCGGAGATACCATCCATCATGGTAGCAGATCGCTTCTTAATTGTGTTTAAAGCCTGCTCAGATTTTCGAGAAATTTCAGCAGTAACTACAACTTCATCAACTGAAATACTGCTCGATTTCATCCTAACATTACCTATAGAAGTAACTTCTCCTTCCTTAACCACAACATCCGTTATAGTTACGCTTTGGAAAGATATAAACGAAACTTGTATTGAATAACTTCCAGGGGCTATCGAGATAGAAAATTTCCCATCCAAATCAGTAGAAGCTCCGGTTAGTGGTTCCGTTACTACAACGTTTGCTCCAATAACAGTCAAGCCCGATTCATCCTCAATTATTGTTCCTCTAATAGTTCCTTTTTGGCCAAATACAATCAATGACAGAAAAATAATGAGGCTTGTAAATAAGATTTTCATGTAAGTGATTTAAACAAAAAACACAGACCCACTTTTGAAGGTGAGTCTGTGCATGCAATATTATTAATTTTTTTCTTAAAGTCCTGTTAATGCTCCACTAGCTTCAGCCCAAGTCCATCCAGCAAAAGCAGAAGTGTTTGCACCGTTGGTAGTTCCTGCAGTTATAGCACTATTGATAGAAGGATCTGTCGCACTGATAAAGCTAGACAATGAAGACCCTGCTGGCACATCAACTCGTAAATTTGTAACAGACAACACATTGTTTAAAACGTTATTATCGTTAATGATTTGACCAGCTTTAACTCCCTTCCAGTTTACATTTTCTACAGTTACGTTTGTGTTTGCATCATAGTTTAATAAATCTTCAGAGCTTGTTCCATCAGGTCTAGAAGTAACAACCGTACCGTTTCTTAACGTGTGGTTTGAAGTGATAGTAGTTGTTGAACCTTCAGGACCATCTAATTCCATTGGTGAACCTGCAGCTCCAACTAATAAGAAGTTATCAATAGTTCCTCTATAACCGTTATCTGTATCTAGTCCATCATCACCATTGTTCCAAATTAAAACATTAGTAGCATTTACAGTTCCTCCATAAAACTCTAATCCATCATCCGCATTTGCAACAATTTCGATGTTTTCTAAAACTGTTCCTGAACCTACACCACCGAAAGAAATTCCATTTAATTCGTTTCCTGAAGCTAACTGAGTTCCGCCGTGTCGCACAGAAACATATCTTAAGATTCCTGAATTATCTGCATCGTTGTTACCTCCGTATAAACCATCTGTGTCAGTTGTAGGTACTCCTTCAATTTGAGCTTCGTCAAATGAACCAGTTCTAGTGTTTGTTGCAATTGTTGCATTTCCTAAAATTGCTAAACCGCCCCACTGACCAACAAGATCATTCGGTAAGTTTGGTGATTGAACTTGTCCTGGCTGAATATTATCTTTAATTGATGTAAAAATAATTGGCTCAGACGCTGTTCCTTCTGCCATTATTTTTGCGCCTCTCATCACCATCAAAACTTTAGCGTTTGATCCTTGACCTTCAGAGCCCTTAATTATTGTTCCCGCCTGAATAGACAATGTAGCTGGAGGTCTAACTTTAATTCTTGATGTTAACACATAAACTGTATCTTTTGACCAAGTAGTGTTTGCAGAAATATCCAAACCAATTAACCTCGTTGGAACTGCTGTTGCATCTCCGCCGCCACCACCTGTAGGTGGATCAACTGTATCATCCTCTTCACATGAGCTTAACGAAACAGATAAAGCACAAGCAACTGCTGCGCCCATCATTAATTTTCTAGATAGTTTAAAATTTTTCATTTTTTTGTTTTTTTTAGTTTCAGTAAAAATTTCGATACAAAAGAACAACTGTTTCTTCTTTGCAACATATCCTTGCGGTTATTAAAAACTTATCGGTTGTTTAAGTTAATGTTAAGCTGAAAACACTTCCAAAACTCCTGCGATGCCTAAGTTTCGTTAACTTTGAACACAGAAATACAGCAAGTTTTAATATTAACCTTGAATTAACATTAAAGCGCACTGTATCCTCTAACTTAGCCTTCTTAGCGAAAGCATAATAACCGCCATGAAAAACGAAAAAATACTGATTGTAGATGATGAGGCTGATATTTTAGAAATTGTTGGTTACAATTTAAGAAAAGAAGGCTTTGAAGTATTAACTGCGGAGAATGGTAAAAAGGCCATTGAAGTTGCTATTGAAGAAAAGCCCAGTTTAATTATATTAGATGTTATGATGCCTGAAATGGATGGAATGGAAACCTGTTATCAAATGAGAAACATTCCAGCATTAAAGGATACTTTAATAACATTTCTTTCTGCAAGAGGCGAGGATTACTCGCAAATTGCAGGATTTGATGCCGGTGCCGATGATTACATTACCAAACCTGTTAAACCTCGTGTTTTGATTAGTAAGGTAAAAGCTATCTTACGAAGAAAGGGTGGAGGCGAAACTGTTTTAGAAGATATTGAGGCTGGTGGTATTTCTATCGACAGAGAGCGTTACCTAATAAAACAAAGTGGTAACGAGATCAATCTGCCTAAGAAAGAGTTCGAATTACTCTCCTTATTAATGAGCAAACCAGGAAAAGTCTTCACCCGAGATGCAATCATGAATCAAATTTGGGGAGGTGAAGTTGTTGTTGGCGACCGAACAATTGATGTTCACATTAGAAAACTAAGAGAAAAATTAGGAGAAGAGCTGATCAAAACAATCAAAGGGGTTGGGTATAAGTTTGAAGCCTAAAAGTGCTCGTTCTTCTCGAAATTTACTAGCTTTAAGCATGCGCAATATTAGCCCAAAAGCTCTTTCCTTTAGACTTGCTCTGCTTATTTCTGCAGTAGTTGCAACCATTGGAAGTCTAATCAATTTCTATTCTAACGATTTCGATATAATATTCACGGTTTTACTCTTCCTTGGGAGTAT
>Ga0307983_1000058_pt1 | contig 66822 bp, 64 predicted proteins | sample OrgLakmetagen991_FD_201845 | JGI IMG/M metagenome (GOLD analysis project Ga0307983, IMG submission 201845) | Saline water microbial communities from Organic Lake, Antarctica - #991 | ecosystem: Environmental > Aquatic > Non-marine Saline and Alkaline > Saline | place: Antarctica: Organic Lake...
GTTTATGCAGGCAGCACCCACCCACACGAGGCCCAGAAGGCCAAGCCTTTCACCATCGATCAGATCGCCCAGTAAGGACAAAGACCTTGGCAGATAACAAAATCGAAGAAACACCAGTAGTCGAAGCAGATACTTCCTACACAACCGAGTCGGAGCCAGTTCAGGCTGTGCGCTCACGCGGAGACCTAACTCAGCCGGGTGCTGGCTTGGGCCGACGCAAAGAGGCAGTTGCTCGTGTTCGCCTAGTTCCTGGGACTGGCAAGATCACAGTAAACAGCCGCACCATTGAGGATTACTTTCCAAACAAGTTGCACCAGCAGCTAATCAACGACCCATTCACCGTTCTAGAGCTTCAGGGCGCATACGACGTCACTGCTCGCATTGACGGTGGCGGAATCGCTGGCCAGGCTGGAGCGCTAAGACTCGGTATCTCTCGTGCTCTAAACGAGATGGACACCGACAACAACCGAGCCATCTTGAAAAAGTCTGGCTTCCTACGTCGCGATTCACGCGTAATCGAGCCCAAGAAGGCCGGTCTTAAAAAAGCCCGCAAGGCCTCACAGTTCTCCAAGCGCTAAGCGGAGCACTTCGCCATGGCCAGGCTTTTTGGCACCGATGGGGTTCGCGGCACAGCTGGCCGCGAGATCACTGCTGAGTTTGCCCTTCGGTTAGCTCAAGCCGCGGCTATTGTTTTGGCGCAAAACGCCAGAGACAATGGCGAACGGCCTAGAGCTGTAATCGCACACGACCCAAGAATTTCATCTGACTTCATTTCTGCTGCCGTTTCTGCAGGCCTTGCGGCCTCCGGAATAGACGTCTTTGACGCCGATGTGCTTCCAACTCCCGCTGCTGCATATCTGACCGCGGATCTCGGGGCAGACTTCGGAGTCATCATCTCTGCAAGCCACAACTCAGCTGGCGATAATGGCATCAAGTTCTTCTCGCGCGGTGGTCACAAGCTCTCAGATAGCCTCGAGGATGAGATTGAAGCCGAATTCGGAAATTCTCATAATGCAATTGGCGCCGAGGTTGGAAGAATCACCCGCTTTGCAGACGCCGAAGATCGCTACCTGGTTCACCTGCTAGGAACTGTGCGCGAGAAACTAACCGGACTGAAAATTGTTATTGACGCGGCTAACGGAGCGGCAAGCGCTATCTCTCCCCAGGCCTTCATGGACGCAGGGGCAGACGTGGTTTTGATTGGTGGGGAACCAGACGGGCTGAATATCAACGCCGGCTATGGCTCCACTCATATGAGTGCGCTGCAGACTGCAGTTCTGGAACATAAAGCGGATTTGGGTATCGCTCACGACGGTGATGCAGATCGAGCCCTGGCGGTGGATCACCTTGGCAGCATCGTTGACGGTGATCACATCATGGCAATTTTGGCCATCGGCATGAAACAAGCTGGGCAACTGGCCAGGGACACGTTGGTGACAACCGTGATGTCCAACTTGGGTTTGAAGCTGACTATGCAAAAGCACGGTATCGAGATTATTCAAACTCAGGTGGGCGATCGCTACGTGCTTGAGGCCATGCGCGAGGGCGGCTATACGCTCGGCGGCGAGCAGTCCGGACACATCATCTTTTCTCAGTACGCAACCACAGGCGATGGCACCTTAACCGGATTGCAGATCGCGGCCACAATGGTTCAAAGCGGAAAATCGCTCGCAGAATTGGCCGAGCAAATGCCGGTTTACCCTCAGGTTCTAATCAACGTGCCGGGCGTCGACAAGAGCCGCGTTGATGACCAGGAGCTGCAGGAGCTTGTTATGCAGGCCAGTAGTGAGCTTGGCGATGAGGGCCGAGTACTGCTTCGCGCCTCTGGAACTGAGGCTTTGATAAGAGTCATGGTGGAGGCGGCGGACCAGGGAACCGCACAAAGCTGGGCTGAAAGAATCTCTCGCATGGTTGAGACGAGGCTCGCTCTTGACTAAGACCATTCAGTTGCGTTGTTATCAAATAGTCCCGGGCATGCTCGATGAATTTCGCTCTTGGTTGAATCAAGAAGTGTTACCAATCAGGAAGCAATTCGGCTTTGAAGTTGAATTTATGTATGTCGATAATCAAAACAGCGAGTTTATTTGGGCAGTTTCGGTTCAAGGGTCATCGGATGATTTTCTAGAGGTGCAGAATCGTTACGATGCCTCCAAGGAAAGAGCAGCAGCCGGAGCGAAAAAGCCTGATTGCCTACTGAGCGTCGATACGAAGTTCGTCGACGAAAACTAAATTTTTCTAACCTGAACTCGTTGCACCCGATGACCCTCACTTTTTTGCATAACTAGAGTTGCGCGTGACCTGGTTGGTTCGATGTTCTGCCGCAGGTTTGGAAGGTTGATGTTTTTCCAAAACCCTGCGGCCCTGGCAATTGCTTGCTCTTTGGTTAGTTCCGTTGTGAGCTGGTGAAAATAAGACCTTGGGTTTACAAAAGCGGTGTCCCAGAGCTGATCAAACCTTGACAGGTACCAGTCCTTGATTGTTTCCGGGTCGGCATCTATGTAGATACTGAAATCAAAGTAGTCGCTCAGTGCTATCTCTTGGCCAGCAGATGGCGGCTGCAGGACATTCAAGCCCTCGACAATAAGAACGTCTGGAGCGCCAACAGTTGCAACTTCATCGGGGACTATGTCGTAGGCCAGGTGGTCATATACCGGAGCGGTAACTCCCGTCTTGCCGGATTTTATATCTGCAACAAACTGCAGCAGTCTTTTTCGGTCGTAGCTTTCGGGAAAACCCTTTTTTGCTAATAGCCCGCGACGCTCTAGTTCTTTGTTTGGATATAGAAACCCATCCGTGGTTACTAGTTCAACCTTTGGGGTTCCTTCCCACCTGGCCATGAGCTCTCTCAATAGCCTGGCGGCAGTGGATTTTCCGACAGCGACTGACCCGGCAATGCCGATAATAAAAGGAGTTCTCTGCGCCCTAACACCGTAAAATTCTTCAGTATCTCTGTGAAGCGCTTGGGTTGAGGTTGCATAAAGCGATAGCAAGCGGCTGACCGGCAGGTAAACCTCGGTAACTTCTTTGAGGTCTAGAAAATCACCTAGGCCACGAAGTTTGGCTATCTCTGCCTCGGTAAGTGGCAACCGAGTGGAGTTGCCAAGTTCAGCCCAATCCGGTCGCTCAATGGCGAGATATGGGGAAAGACTCTCGGTGTCTTGCGCTGCGCTCACAAGGGACTATTCTGCCGTAGATTAGGAGTTATGTGTGGAATAGTCGGCTATGTGGGCCCATCCTCGGCGCTCGAGGTGCTTATCGGAGGCCTAAAGCGGCTGGAATATCGTGGTTATGATTCGGCGGGAGTCTCGTTGATTTCCGAGACCAATGGGCTGGAAACTCGCAAACGTGCCGGAAAGCTGGCGGTTTTGGTTCAAGAGTTGTCCGACTTTCCAATCACGGATGCGCACATCGGCATTGGTCATACAAGATGGGCCACCCACGGCGCCCCCACTGATGGCAATGCCCACCCACATATCGGCGGCACCCATCAAAAGCTGTCACTTATTCACAACGGCATAATTGAAAACTTTTCTTCTCTCAAAAAAGACCTTGTTAGCCAAGGCGTTAGCTTCACCTCGGAAACCGATAGCGAGGTTGTGGCTCACCTTGTTGCAATTGAGTATGAGAAAACCAATGACCTAACCGTTTCGTTTCGTAGGGTAGTAAATCTTCTTGAGGGTGCTTTTACGCTGCTTTGTGTGCACGAGGATCATGAGGATCTAGTTCTAGCCGCAAGGAGAAACTCACCGCTGGTAATTGGCTTGGGTGAAGGTGAGAATTTTTTGGGATCTGATGTTGCAGCTTTCATTGAACACACCAAGCGCGCGGTCTCTGTTGGTCAAGATCAGATTGTTGAATTGCGGAAAGACTCAGTGGCGCTAACCGACTTCCATGGCCAGCCTGCACAGCTGGAAGTCTTTGAGGTGAACTGGGATGCCACCGCTGCCTCCAAGGGCGGGTGGCCATCTTTTATGTCTAAGGAAATAGCCGATCAACCTCAGGCTGTTGGCGACACCTTGATGGGAAGAATCCTGTCCGATGGCTCTGTGAGCCTGGCCGAGGTCGAGGGGCTTGATCAGCTTGCCGAGGTGGACCGGATAACCTTTGTGGCCTGCGGCACAGCTGCATATGCGGCAGAGGCTGCTAAGTATGCAATCGAGAAATGGGCTCGCATACCGGTGAGCGTGGAACTAGCGCACGAGTTTAGATATCGCGATCCAGTGCTTGATTCAAAAACGCTGGTTATTGCAATGAGCCAGTCCGGTGAAACCATGGACACCCTGATGGCCGTTCGTCACGCGTTGGACAACGGTGCCAAGGTGCTTGCAGTTTGTAACACCCAAGGAGCGACCTTGGCCCGAGAGGCACATGCCACGATTTACACCCATGCCGGTCCCGAGGTCGCAGTGGCGTCCACCAAGGCCTTCACCGCTCAGGTAACAGCCGGGCAGTTGGTTGGCCTGGTTCTTGCATGGCAGCGTAAAGCTCTGCCAGAGGCCGAGCTTAAGCGCATTGGCCTGGAGCTTCTAACGCTTCCACGAAAAATCAAGCAGGTTCTAGAATCCATCTCGGAAATGGGTCAGCTTGCTAAGAATTATTCAAATGCCAAGTCGGTGCTGTTCTTGGGCAGAAACATCGCTTACCCCATGGCGCTTGAGGGTGCTCTGAAGCTCAAGGAGCTTGCATATATCCACGCCGAGGGCTTTGCTGCCGGTGAGCTCAAGCACGGACCAATTGCGTTGATAGAAGAAGGCCAGCCGGTAATAGTTATCGTGCCGTCCCAAAAAGGCGAGGGTTCACTCCACGCCAAGGTGGTTTCCAACATTCAGGAGATCAAGGCTCGCGGGGCGAAGGTCATCGCAATTGCCGAACTGGGCGACACCGAGGTTGCTGGCTTCGCCGATGAGGTGTTCTTTATCCCAGAGACTATGCCGTTGTTGGCAGGCCAGCTTTCGGTAATACCACTGCAGATTTTTGCGATGGAACTAGCAAGTGCAAAGGGCCTGGACGTTGATCAGCCCAGGAACCTAGCCAAGTCCGTAACAGTGGAATAGTGATTATCGGAGTCGGCGTGGACCTTTGTTCAGTGGAGAGACTGAACAAAAGCATCGAGCGCACTCCAGATTTGGCGAGCAGGGTCTTCACCAATCTGGAGCGGGGCCTGAAGCCAGAATCGCTAGCTGCCAGATTTGCGGCCAAAGAAGCACTTGCTAAGGCAATCGGAGACCCGAGGTTGCTTTCCTGGCAAGAGATCGAAGTTCAGTCAAACAACCTGGACAAACCGATGCTCGTCCTGTCCGGTAAAACCGCAGAAACACTTAGGTCCAAGGGTGTTACATCCACCCATCTTTCGCTGTCTCACGACAACGGGTTTGCAATTGCAATGGTTGTACTGGAGGGTAATTAGATGCGGGAAATAAGGGTTGATTTGGGGCTGATTAGGTCCAACTACCAGGCGCTCAAGGAAGCTTTCGCGCCAGCCAAAGTAATGGCGGTCGTCAAAGCCAACGCCTATGGCCACGGCATGATCGAAGTGGCAAGCACGCTCGATAAAGCCGATGTTGATATTCTTGGGGTCGCAGATTTAGACGAAGCTATTTCGCTTCGTCTAGCAGGCATTAAGGCTCCGGTGATGGCCTGGTTACTTGATGACAAGGATGATTTAGGTTCTGCAGTCGAGCACGATATTGTTCTTGGCATTTCGACTCTCCAGCAACTTCGGTCCGTGCCGCAGGCAGCCATTATTCACTTAAAGGTTGACACTGGTCTTGGCCGGAACGGTTTTATGCCTGAGCAAATAGCCGAGGTGGTCAAGATTGTCCAAGATAGAAAGCTAAATGTTCAGGGCCTGCTCAGTCATTTGGCAAACACCTCGGAAGTAGCAGATCTAGAGCAGCAAGAAGTACTTGAATCGGTGCACTCGAAGCTCGAGGATGCCGGAATCAAAATTGAAATCAAGCACCTAGCGGCTTCGGCTGGAGCAATTACTAATTCGGCAATGAGATATGACATGGTGCGCTGCGGCATTGTTCTTTATGGCTTGAACCCCTTTGAAGATCGAGCTCTTGAAGGACTGCAAGTTAGACCCGCAATGAGCGCCGTTGCAAAAGTTGTTAACCTCAAATCGGTGCCGGCCGGCCAAGGAGTTTCCTACGGTTACCGCTATGTAACCGACAAGCCGAGCAGTTTTGCACTGGTGCCCTTTGGTTATGCCGAGGGCATGCCAAGGATTTCTCAAGGGGCCAAGGTTAAAATCGGCCAGGAGCTTTTCCCGATTGTTGGTCGGGTGGCCATGGATCAGTTCGTGGTGGATGTCGGTGACCATAAAGTCCACATTGGCGATGAGGTAGTTATCTTCGGTGACGCTGCACGGAACGAGCCAACTGCCGAGCAGCTGGCTGAAAGTGCCGGAACAGTTAACTACGAGGTGGTTACCAAAATGGGTGGCCGGGCAAAGCGAACTTTCCTAGACGCATGAAGCTAACAATAAAAACCCCAGAAGCCATGGAGGCGTTTGGCCGGAGGCTTTCAAGAAGCCTGGAACCGGGCGATTTAGTTTTACTTTCGGGCGAGCTTGGCGCTGGTAAAACCACAATGACCAGAGGGATCGGTGTCGGGCTGGAGGCGATTGGAACAATTCAGTCCCCCACTTTCGTGCTTGCAAGGACCCATCGAACAAAGAATGGACCAAAGTTGGTTCACGTAGACGCGTATAGATTGACATCAGCCATTGAGCTAGATGATCTCGACATAGATTTTGCAAACTCAATTGTGGTGGTGGAGTGGCCAAGGAACTTTCTTGATGACAGCTTTGAAAACTGGGTACTCATCGAAATCGATCGATCCAGCCAAGAAGACGTTCGCGAGCTAGTAGTCACCGGCCACGGGCCTAGATGGCAGGAGGTTCAGTTTGATCTTGGCAATTGACACCTCTGCAGGCACCAGTGCTGCGGTCTTTGATGGCACAAAGCAGCTTTCTTTTGTGAACTTTGATGATCGATTTGGCCATGCAGAAAACATCGGGTTGGCCATACAGGGGGCTTTTAGCAAAGCTGGCATTACTCCAGCTGAGCTCACATTGGTGGCAGTTGGAAGAGGGCCAGCCCCCTACACCGGACTTCGGGTGGGCGTTGCCGCAGGCATAGCAATGGCCACCGCACTGGGCATCCCAGCCTGCGGAGTTATCACCCTGAATGCGGTCGCCAGAAAGCACCCGGTTGGGAGAATTCTGGTTGTTGCTGATGCCAAGCGCAAAGAGTTATTCATTGCGGGGTTCCAGGATGGTGAGCAAGTGATTCCGCCGAGCGTTGCGACCCACCAAGAACTTGAGGACTATTCGAGTTTTAGACAGGTCCCCGGCGAGTGCGATGCGAGCGTGATTGGTGAGTACTTGATTTGGGCAAAGGCTCAAAATCTTGATCTAACCGACACCAGTGCCCTGTATCTTCGTTCACCAGATGTGACGCCTTCGGCCGGAAAGCGGGTAACGGGCTAATGGAAATCCGAGAGCTTCAAGCCGCAGATCTTCCAGAACTGATGAAAATCGAGACCGATTTATTCACCTCCGAGGCCTGGAAAGAAAACTCGTTTCGCTCCGAGATTGAAGGAAGGTTCACCGACTACTTCGGGGCCTTCGACGGCGAGCTCATTGGCTATGCTGGCCTGCACTCGGTGCCAGCAAGTTTTAGCAGTGACATCCAGACCCTTGCTGTTGGAGCTGCGCATCAGAGCAAAGGTCTTGGCAGAACCCTTGCGAGAAAGCTAATCGCCAAGGCGTTTGCGCTGGGTTCAGAGGCAGTTTTCCTGGAGGTCCGGGCTGATAACCAGTCAGCAATAAGTCTTTATAGCTCTCTGGGCTTCAAGCAAATAGATATTCGAAAAAACTATTACCAGGACTCGGCCATCGACGCCTTGGTGATGAGACTTGCTCTGAACCAACCGATTGTTCTTGGCATTGAGAGCAGCTGCGATGAAACTGGCATCGGGATAGTCAAGGGAAATCGACTGCTTGCAAACGCACTACACAGTTCCATGGATGAGCACGCAAAGTTTGGGGGAGTGGTACCCGAGGTTGCAGCAAGAGCCCACCTCGAGGCGCTACAGCCAACTATTGTCCAGGCGCTAAAAGATGCAAACCTTTCGATGAACCAGATTGACGCGATAGCGGTAGCAAACGGGCCGGGCCTAGCAGGTGCGCTGATGGTTGGTATTGGCGCAGCAAAGGCCCTCGCCCTGGCTCACAATAAGCCAATTTATGCGGTTAACCATTTGGTGGGTCACGTGGGCGCGGATGTCTTAGAAAACGGCACTGTTTCGCTTCCAACCATTGCTCTACTGGTTTCGGGAGGCCACACCTCGCTGTTGCTAGTCCGCGATCTGCTGGATGACGTTGAGCTGCTGGGTGAAACAATCGATGATGCTGCCGGCGAGGCATTTGACAAGGTCGCAAGAGTACTGGGCCTTCCTTATCCCGGTGGCCCGCAAATAGATAAGCTCGCTGAAACCGGTAATCCAAAGGCGATTCGCTTTCCGCGCGGGCTGTCTTTACCAAAAGACATGGAAGCCCACCGGTTCGATTTTTCTTTCTCTGGGCTCAAAACCGCAGTTGCAAGACACGTCGAGAAGGCGGTGGACAACGGGCTGGAGTTGTCAAAAGCTGACGTGGCAGCGAGCTTTCGAGAAGCAGTAGTCGATGTTCTTCTGACCAAAGCCATCAACGCCTGCGAGGCACACGGCGTCAAGAAGCTTTTGCTCGGCGGTGGCGTTGTTGCCAACGCGCGATTGCGGCAAGTGGCAAAAATTCGCTGTGACGAAGCTGGCATCGAGTTGCGGATTCCTCGTTTTTCGCTTTGCACCGACAATGGGGCGATGATCGCGTCGATTGGCGCTCAGCTGATGATGGCTGGTCGGCCACCAAGCAATCTTGGCTTCGGGGCAGAGTCCACGCTCGAGGTAACCAAGGTCCAGACGCTCTAGAAACTCCCAGCTAACACCCAAGTAACGCCCAAACAACTCCCAGTGAAGTGCGCTTGACTGTCATCAACAGGAAGACGGGAAGCAAAATTATGACTGACAAAGTGCAGAAAAGCCCGAAAGATTCGGCCGGAGCAAAGGCCCAAAAGCCTAAAGAGCCGATCGGTCTTGATGAATCATTAGAGACACCAGCTATAAACAAACAACGGTTTGATTGGCGATCGCTAAACACTTTGGCGGTTGTTTCTATTGCCACCGCCATATCAAGTATTGGTGCGGTAGCGGCAATCATCACCGGTCACATCTCATTGGCTCAGATCAAACGATCCGGTGAGAATGGCCGAAAAATTGCGCTTACTGGAGTCACGATTGGATATGTGACTATCGGCCTATGGATTATTTTCGGCATATTGGCCGTATCACTGAGGGCATTTGTAGAGCCTGGATCATTTGGCTCTCAGCCATTTGAACAGGATCTATTCGAATTCCGTAGGGGGTTCGGTGGCATGCACGGTCATGACAACTAGTCACTAGTTACTAGTTGTTGGCCAATCGGCTTACAGACAAGTGCTTTACGAGCGTCGCGCACTCTGGTGAGAATCAGGGTGGCGGCGTTCTTTCCCTTTAATTTGAGTTTTGGTCGAAGTTGTTCTGGGGTGATGTCTACCCCTCGCTTTTTAATTTCCAGTGTTCCAATGTCAAGCTCACTCATGCGTTTGGCGATTCTTTTGACATCGAGGGGCAAAACTTCCTGGACTTCAAAGCCTCGAAGCCAAGGGGAGCTAATTGCATCGTCAGAACTCAGGTACGCAATCGATGGGGCGATGCCCCAGAGCCCATTTTTGATTGCGAAGGCACCAAGCAGGTGGGACCTAACCAGTGCAGGGTTTGGGTCGAATATAAACTTTCCTACTTCGCCAACCGGTGCCTGAATCAAATCACCAGAAAACTCAACAATCGGCTCTGCCAGAATCAGCGCTGATCTTTTACCGCTTTGACCAAGGTCACCAAACCACAGCACCGTCTCAACCAGCTCGTTGTTATGTGAGACCCAATTTGCCTCGCAGTCTTCCGGTATCAACTCGTGAGGCAAGCTTCCGGCAAGCTTTATGCCCGTTGTATGCTTTTGGCCGATAGCAAAGGAGAAGTTTAGATTCGGCGAAAAATCTTCCGGCTTAAGCATGACTCGTCCGGCAGCTTTTGAACTCAGTTTTCTTCTGGCGGGGTCAAGCCAGAAAGACTGCGCATCGGGCTCTTGATCGTCAGCATCGGCATGCAAAACCCTGGCTAGCGGGTAGCTCGCCAGATTATGTCTAGCAGCCTGGGCAGTAAATTCATCTTTTTCAATGGCCGTTACTCCCAGGCCGGCTGCAGCAAAAGCCAGTGAGTCGCCACCAACACCACATCCAAGGTCGGTAACCGACTTGATTCCAGCAGTCACAAACCTTTGAGCATGCCAAGCGGCGACTTGTTGCCGGGTAGCCTGTTCAAGCCCTTCTTCGGTGAAAACCATATTGCCCGCGAGCTTCGCACCAAATTTTGACACCGCCCTTCCGCGCAGTTTGGCCTGAGAGATGCAAAGTGCAACTACCCGAGGCTCAAAGCCCTGTTTGCGAAGATCAGTCGTTAGCTTGAGTAAGTCGGCTTTGGGGTCCAGAAAACCCAGCTGGCCAAGCAGTTGCTTGGCCTCAGGTCCAAAAATTGTCTCGTCTAGATCAGGCACTCATTAAACCTACCGCCGCCGATGCCATGTGCTGACCTTGACCAAGTGCCGGATACCCCCTAAAGTTGCATTAGCACTCTCGATGGGAGTCTGCTAATTCACAAACTTTAGACATAGAAGAGGTCACAGTGTCGGTTTCTATTAAGCCACTTGAAGATCGCGTTGTTGTTCGTCCCCTAGAGGCTGAGCAAGTAACCGCGTCAGGTCTGGTTATCCCAGACACAGCAAAGGAAAAGCCACAAGAGGCTGAGGTCGTTTCAGTAGGCCCAGGTCGCTTCAGCGAAGACGGGGATCGCATTCCCGTTGACGTAAAAGTCGGCGATCTTGTTATTTTCTCCAAGTACGGCGGAACTGAGCTTCGCTACGACGGTCAGGACCTTCTTGTGCTGTCAGCCCGTGACATACTGGCGGTTATCGAGCGCTAGAAAAACTACTGAAAAACGGCCCGGATTCTCGGGTCGTTTTTTTGTTTAATGCCCCTATGCTTGTTGGGTGCAGAAGCGTTCTAAAAATTCAGTGGGCCTGGGTTTTGGAGTAGGCGCTTATCTGATCTGGGGCTCTTTCCCGCTGCTAATTCAACTGTCCAAATTCGCTTCCCCTTTTGAGACCGTGGTGTGGCGTGTGGTGTTCGGCTTTTTATTTGCCGCCCTACTAGTGACGATTACTAAAAGCTGGGGACAAGTTTTCACTCTTGCAAGATCCCCAAAGAAACTCGGCTGGGTGGCGGTCGCGTCAATTTTCATCTTTATCAACTGGCAGGTTTACGTCGTAGCGGTTGTGACCGGAAACGTAATCGAGACTTCGCTGGGCTACTTCATAAACCCCCTTGTCACCGTGATGTTTGCAGTCGTGCTGCTCAAGGAAAAGCTGCGTCGCACGCAATGGGTGGCGCTGAGCGTCGGGTTTATCGCAGTTATTGTGCTCACCGTTGACTATGGACGCCCGCCCTGGATAGCAATTGCCTTGGCCTTGAGCTTCGGAACTTATTCGCTCGCCAAAAATAAAGTCGGCCGAAACATAGGCGCCCTGCAAAGTTTCACCATTGAATCGGCAATGGTGTTGCCGATAGCAATCGTCCAATTGATAGTTGTCGCTTCGCTGGGGCCGGTGATGCTTCTTAGTGGTCCGATGGAGGCGTCGGTCCTGATTGGCTTCGGGGTCATGACGGCCGTGCCACTGATCTTGTTCGGAGCAGCCGCGAGCCGGATTCCACTTTCCATGATCGGGTTCATCCAGTACCTCACACCGGTGCTGCAGTTCTTGGCCGGGTATTTCATCCTGGGCGAAGAAATGCCTCCGGTTAGATGGATAGGATTTGGCTTGGTTTGGGTGTCACTAGTGATTCTTACCGCCGACGCTTTCCGAAGAAGGCCGACATTGCCGATTGTGGAAACGCTTTAGTTTTGCAATCGAATTGTTACTCAATGCATCGTTTTGAGAAAATACTGCTGATTTCGTAGGTTTTTTATCATAATACTTCGGATTTAGTCGGTATTCTTCATAAGAAACGTGAAATGCACTTAGTGCAAGAATAAATATTATTTTTTACTCGGGTAGTTAACCTCCACGAAACGATGCATTCACTATGCTTTTACCAGTGCACAGGCGAATTGTCTGTGTCCGCTTTCCAATTGCTATTTCAAGGAGCAAAAATGACCGTAAAGAATAACAGGTCGCGTACCTTCAAGAGTTTGTCGGCAGTAGGCGTCTTGGCGCTTGGTGCAGCAGTCTTGACTGCATGTGCACCGACAACAACCGCCGGCGGCTGTGAGCTTGGTTCTGAGCAGGATGGGGACCTAGTACTAAACATAGGTACCGCACTGCCATTGACCGGTAACCTCGCATTCCTAGGACCACCAGAAGAAGCCGGTGCTGCCCTAGCTATTGCAGAGGTAAACGCTGCAAACGCGGGACTCACAATTGACCCTACTTATGGCGATTCTGGTGACACCGACAACAAGGCTTACGACACTGAGATCCCACGTCTTCTAGGCTCAGGAGCTCAGGCAATCCTTGGTGCTGCATCCTCAGGTGTATCACTTCAGTTCATCGACCGTGTTATTGCAGAGTGTGTAATCCACTTCTCTCCAGCTAACACCTCAGCAGCTTTCACTGACTACGACGACAAGGGACTTTACTTCCGTACCGCTCCTTCAGACGTATTGCAGGGCGAAGTTCTGGGTAACCTAATCGCAGAAGACGGCCACCAGAGAGTTTCATTTATCGTTCTAAATGACTCATACGGTACCGGTCTAGCTGAGTTCACCAGGACTGCCTTCGAGGCTGCCGGTGGCGAGGTTATCGCTGAGCCTAGCTACAACACTGGTGACACTAACTTCACTGCTCAGATTTCTGATGCACTTGCCGGAGATCCAGACGCAATCGTTCTAATTACTTTCGACGAGGCAAAGACCATCGTGCCTGAGCTAACAAGCCAGTTCCCTGGTGAGAAGCTTTACTTCGTTGACGGTAACCTAACCGACTACTCTGATGACTTCGCTGCTGGCACCCTTGAGGGTGCTAAGGGTACATACCCTGGCGTGAACGAGGCAAACATTGCCGACTTCGTTGCGAAGATGGATGCTAACTGGCAGGCAGAGGGCAACTCGGCCTTGGAGCTAAACGCTTACGGTCCTGAGACTTATGACGCAGTTATCGTGCTTGCACTTGCTGCTCTAGAGGCTCGTAGCACCCAGGGCGCCAACATAGCTGAGAAGCTTCAGGAAGTTTCTGGAGGTTCTGGAGACGGTACCAAGTGCACCAGCTTTGCTGAGTGTGCTGCCATCATCAACGATGGTGGAACCGCAGACTATGACGGTCCATCGGGAAGCATTACCTTCAATGACGTTGGAGACCCAACAGACGGTAACATCCTGATCCAGCAGTTCGATGGAAACAACGTTCCAGCTACCATTCGTGGCTAGTAACTAGTTTCAACAAAGAAACCCCCTCGGGCTTTAGCTCGAGGGGGTTTCTTTATGACCTAAAGTTTGACGAGGCGTCGAGCGATTAGGTTGCGGATGGGCTTCAGAATGCCCAGAGATGATGCCGGGCCAAAGCTCGAATTATTCGTCCTTGCGGGAGCTGACTTCTATTGCGGCTCCGATTGCAACGCCAAGACTAATGCCAAGACCTATGTTGTCGATTGCCACGCCTAGAGCCACGCCAATGGCGATGAAGGAGCCGGGGGCTTACTTTTCTTAGGTGCCAAGGGTTCCGAGGTAGAGACCGACGACCTGTGGGTCATTCAGAAGCTCTCTACCAGTGCCTGTGACGGCGTCGGTGCCTTGATCTAGAACGTAGCCGCGATCAGAGATTTGAAGGCAACGACGAGCGTTCTGCTCAACCATGATGCAGGTAACACCGGCCTTGTTTATTTCAGAGACTCTCAGGAAGGCCTCGTCCTGTCTCACTGGGCTCAACCCAGCGGATGGCTCGTCTAGTAGCAACACGCTTGGCTCCATCATCAATGCTCTACCCATGGCTACCATTTGGCGCTCACCACCGGAAAGCGAACCGGCACGCTGCTTCAGGCGCTTTCCGAGTTCCTCAAAAATTGATACTACGAATTCCAGACGTTCCGCGTAGTTATTTGGTTCCTGGAAGACACCCATTTGAAGGTTCTCTTCAATGGTTAGCGATGGGAAAACGTTATTGTTCTGAGGAATATAGCCAACACCCCTTGCAACCAGTTGGTTTGGCTTCTGGCCGACGATGTTCTCGCCGTTTAGGGTTATCGATCCGCCACGAACTTTTACAAGGCCAAAAATCGACTTTAGAAGAGTGGACTTACCGGCACCATTGGGCCCAATAATGCCTATCAGCTCGCCCTTGTCGGCGTAGAGATTGGCTTCGTTGAGGATGTTTACCCCTGGAAGATAGCCTGCGGTGAGGTTTTGGACGTCTACAACTCGGGTCATTTGTCTTTTTTCTCCTCGTCGACGATGCTAATTCTCCCAGTTACAACACCAAGATCAGTGTCCTGGTGAGCACCTAGATAAGCATCTATAACAGCCTGCTCGTTCATCACAGTTTCAGGTGGTCCTTCAGCGACGACCTTACCCTCGGCCATTACGACCACCCAGTCGGCGATGTGGCGAACCATGTGCATGTCGTGCTCCACGAACAACACCGTCAGGCCTTCTTTTTTAAGATTCAGTACGTGGCCAAGAAGAGACTGGGTTAGCGCCGGGTTCACGCCCGCCATCGGCTCATCCAGCATTACCAAGACTGGGTCGGTCATCAACGCCCTAGCCATTTCAAGCAGCTTGCGCTGGCCTCCGGACAATGAAGCTGCGAAGTCGGCCTTCTTGGTGTCAAGCTGGAAGCGCTTCAACAGTTCAAGGGCCTTGATTTCAATTTCGGCGTCTTGCTTCTTCCACATACTTGGGAACAGCGCGCGGAAAATGCTCTCTCCGGCTTGGTTTTTGGCTCCGAGCTTCATGTTGTCCAAGACAGTAAGCAGGCTAAGCGCTTTGGTGAGCTGGAAAGTTCGAACCTGACCCATCTGGGCAACCTTGTAGCTCGGGACTCCTGAGAGCGAGGTTCCCAAGAAGCTCCAGCTTCCAGTGTCAGGAGAGTCAAAGCCGGTTAGCAGGTTGAACAGCGTGGTCTTACCAGCACCGTTTGGACCGATAAGAGCGGTAATGGCGTTCTTAGGGATCTCCAAGTGCTGAACATCAACTGCAGTAAGACCACCGAAGTTCTTCTTGACATGGTCAATTATTAGCATCGGGTCGGTTTTCTTGCAGCCTGGCTCGGCTGCGCCGATGTGTAGACCGGTTGTTTTATCTGGTGAGTCGTTATTTGACAAAGGTCATCTCCCTCTTGTCTCCGAAAATACCCTGAGGCCTGTAGATCACAAGCAACATCAATCCGATACCTACCAGCACGAATCTGAGAGTCGCCGCCTGGGTTCCGGACACTGGCAAGATACCCGCTAGAGCAAGCTCTGGCAGGACGTTTGAAAGGAAGGCCTGCAGTGTCCAGAAGATAATTGCACCGATAACTGGACCCCAGATTGTGGCTGCGCCACCGAGTAATAGTGATGTCCAAATAAAGAAAGTGATGGAGGTCACGTAGACACCAGGGGAAACGTTGGCGAACGCGGCATAGACGATTCCACCCAGCCCACCGAAGATCCCGCCGATGATTAGTGCCTGAAGCTTGTAGGCGAATACGTTCTTACCAAGAGCCCTAATGGCCTCTTCGTCTTCACGGATACCCTTGATGACTCGTCCCCAAGGTGATCGCATAAGCGCCCATAGGAACCAAACGCAAACCGCCAAGACTCCCAGTCCAAATGTCAACACCCAGAGGGTTTCAGAGTTATAGGTCCAGGGTCCCCAACCATAAGACCCAGGTGGGAATGGATTGGCCGCGGTGAACCCGCCAGACTTGTTGTAGCCGAATAGACCGTCAGCGCTACCGGTGACGTCGGTGAAGGCGGTGGTCAAGAACATCAGCCTTACAATCTCAGCCGCAGCAATGGTCACAATGGCCAGATAGTCTCCTCGAAGCCGAAGGGTTGGAACACCCAAGAGGATCGCGAACAAAATAGAGCCGATGACTCCGACTATCATGCCGACCCACCATGGGAAGCCAAAGGTGAGAACCGAAATAGCGTATCCGTAGGCACCAATGGCCATGAAGCCGGCAATACCGAAGTTCAAAAGTCCGGCGAAACCGAAGTGCATTGCAAGCCCAAGTGCTGCAAGTGCAAAGGCAATTGTGGTGGGCGTTAGGAGCCCTGCCAAAGTGTTATTTAATATTGTTCCCCAGTCCATGAGCTACCCCCTATCCGACTCTTTGTCTTCGGCCCATAAGCCCTTGTGGCCTAAAGATCAGTACTCCAATTAGCACGGCAAGCGCACCGACATATTTCAAATCTGACGGGATAAACATGCCCGAAGTTTCCACAAGAACTCCAACGATGAGTGCTCCAATTAGAGCGCCGAACGCTGTTCCCAGTCCGCCTAGGGTAACCGCGGCGAAGATAAGTAGCAGAATCTGCGTACCCATGTCCCACTTAATTCCCGGTCGGAAATAGGCCCAAAGCACTCCGGAGAGTCCAGCAAGAGCCGCCGAGACGATCCAAACAAGCCTGACTACCCTGTCGACGTCAATACCGGAAGCTGCAGCAAGGTCCGGGTTATCCGAGATAGCCCGAGTGGCTTTTCCAGTGTTGGTTTTGATCAGCCATATGGCGAATGCGACAATGGCAACAATCGAGATACCCATCGAGTACATGTCATTGACGCTCAAGGCAACTGCGCCAAAGAGGTTAATTTTTGGCGAATCAAAGCCTGGAAGCTGCTCTGTACCTCCACCGATGAAGAACTGCATTATGTAGCGGAGTGTCAGCGACAGACCGATGGAAATGATCATCAACTGGACAATGCCCAGGCCGCGTTTTCTAAGCGGCTTCCACAGCCCAGCATCCAACGACCACCCGAAACCAGCTGAAATCAGTACGGCAGCGGGAATTGCAACCCAGATTGGCACCTGGAGAACCACACCGAGAATCAAAGCGGCAACCGCTCCGAAGGTAACCATCTCACCGTGGGCGAAGTTGGAAAGACCGGTGGTTCCGAATACCAACGACACGCCTACTGAGGCAAGCCCCAGCATTAGGCCGAAGTTGATTCCATATATAAATCGGGCGAAAAATTGGTCAAAGAACGAAATTTCATTTCGCTCACCTTGACCAATAAAAAAGTTTTTAACAACGCGATCGGAAAGTCCGAGGTCTACCTCTTGACTTGCGCCACCCTCCAAAACAGCAATGCCCTCTGGCAATGTCGTCTGGTCAAGCGTTACTGAATACGTGTCCTTAGTTGGAACACCTATTAGCCAGCTACCGTTGTCACTGGTAACTGTCTCGGCCGTGTAGGACGGGCCTTCGACCATGATTCTGACGCCGCCGATCGGCTCGCCCTTAATTTTCACGTTTCCAAGCACAGCATGGTCGAACTCTTCACCAACACTTTCGGCTTGGGCTGGGCTTACCAGTAGTCCAAGTCCGATTATCAGAGAGGTGAATACGACAATTACTAGCTTTAGCAAACGTCTTGGAATGCCCACGGAGAGGAAATTCACCGGTCCTCCATATCTGGGTGAGCAACAGTGCTCACGTTTGTCCCTAAAAAGGGTTATTGAAAAACAATACCAACCCATAACAATACACAATTGCCGATGTACCTTTTCGTAATAAACACTTCACACTTAAATACCTGTCCGCAGTTCTGTAGGATTGAGGAACACTGTCCCGACCCGTTGCGAGGTAATTTTGGAGCATTCAGACCCTTTTTCCCTCATTGGCTTAACTTACGATGACGTGCTGTTGATGCCGGGGAAGTCAGATGTGATCCCATCTGGGGTGGGAACCTCAACAATGGTGTCCAGGAATATCAGCATCAACATCCCCCTAATTTCCTCACCGATGGACACAGTCACCGAGGCTCGCTTGGCAATCGCCATGGCAAGACAGGGCGGACTTGGTATTTTGCATCGCAACCTATCTATTGAGCAGCAGGCCGACCAGGTTGATCTAGTAAAGCGCAGCGAAGCCGGGATGGTTTCTCACCCGGTTACAACTACTCCTTACGCAACCATTCAAGAGGTGGACGATCTCTGTGGCCGCTATCGCGTCTCTGGACTGCCAGTTATGGACGAGGACGGAAATCTAGTCGGCATAGTTACAAACCGCGACATGCGATTTGTGCTTGAGGTGCAGCGAACAACCACATTGGTTAAAGATGTGATGACTTCAATGCCGCTGATTGTTGGCAAGGCCGGCATTCACCCGGACGAGGCAATGGCTCTTCTGGCGCAGCACAGAATTGAGAAGCTTCCTCTCATTGATGGCAACGGCAAGCTCAAGGGATTAATCACCGTAAAAGATTTTGAAAAGAGCGAGAAGTACCCAAACGCTTCCAAGGATGGCGCAGGGCGACTGCTAGTCGGCGCCGCAGTAGGCGTTGGCCCTGATGGTTGGGAGCGAGCCATGGCGCTGGTTGAGACTGGAGTTGACATCTTGGTGGTAGACACCGCCCACGGCCACAACTCAGCGGTGCTCGAGATGATCAAGAAACTCAAAAGCGAACCCTTCGCCAAGCACACCGACATTCTCGGCGGTAACGTGGCAACGGGCGAGGGAGCCGCGGCAATTGTTGAGGCAGGCGCCGATGGCGTGAAGGTTGGCGTGGGCCCAGGATCAATTTGCACAACCAGAGTTGTCGCCGGAGTTGGTGTCCCTCAAATCACTGCCGTTCACATGGCTGCGCGCGCAGCTCGTGAAGCAGGCGTTCCAGTTATCGCGGACGGTGGCTTGCAGCATTCCGGAGATATCGCGAAGGCCCTAGTCGCCGGAGCGAACTCGGTGATGCTTGGTTCTTTGCTTGCTGGTACCGATGAGGCGCCCGGAGACATTACATACGTTGGCGGTAAACAGTTCAAGACTTATCGCGGCATGGGCTCATTGGGTGCCATGCAGTCTCGCGGCCAAGCTCAGTCTTTCTCAAAAGACCGCTACTTCCAAGACGATGTCCTGAAAGAGGAGAAGCTGGTTCCAGAGGGCATCGAAGGTCGCGTGCCGTATAGGGGAACAGTCCCAACGGTTGTTCACCAGCTAATCGGAGGCCTAAGGGCTTCAATGGGCTACGTGGGAGCGGCCACAGTTCCAGAGCTACAGCAAAACGGGAAGTTCGTGCGGATTACTCCAGCTGGACTTCGTGAATCACACCCACATGACATTCAAATGACCATAGAGGCGCCAAACTACGGCGCCGTCTAGGCGGGCAATAAAAAATGACTGAAGTAGAAATCGGCCGATCAAAGCGCGCCATCAACGGTTACGCCTTCGATGATATTGCAATTGTTCCGACCAGAAGAACTCGTGACCCCGAAGATGTTTCAACCAACTGGAGTATTGACGCTTTCCAGTTCGACATGCCGGTAATAGCCGCCCCAACCGACTCGGCAATGAGTCCAGCGACAGTTATCGCCATGGGCAAACTTGGTGGCTTGGGTGTTCTGGACCTAGAGGGTATTTGGACCAGATACGAAGACCCGTCCCAGCAGTTGGCAGAGATTGCCGGCGCCAAAGACGAGGACGCCACGGCAGTTTTGCAGCGCGTGTACTCCAAGCCAATTCAAGCCGAGCTAATCGAAGCTCGGCTTGGAGAGATTCGCGCCGCCGGAGTTAAAGTGGCGGGCGCACTTTCGCCACAGCGAACAGCAGAGTTTTCCGAGATCGTATTACGGTCCGGAGTTGACATGTTTGTCATTCGTGGAAACACGGTTTCCGCGGAACACGTGTCTCAAGGAACCGAACCATTAAACCTAAAAGACTTCATCTACCAGCTAGACGTTCCGGTAATTGTTGGCGGAGCTGCCACCTACACGGCCGCATTGCACTTGATGCGAACCGGCGCAGCTGGTGTATTGGTTGGTTTTGGTGGCGGGGCAGCTAGCGCAACCAGAAAAGTCCTTGGCATTCACGCACCGATGGCAACAGCGGTTGCAGATGTTGCTGCGGCCAGGCGCGACTACATGGACGAATCAGGTGGTCGTTACGCTCACGTCATTGCCGATGGCGGCCTTGGTGCATCGGGTGACATAGTCAAGGCCATTGCCTGTGGCGCAGATGCTGTGATGCTTGGAACTGTTCTTGCAAGGGCAGGAGAGGCACCTGGGCAGGGATGGCACTGGGGTCCAGAAGCCGTGAACCCGTCGCTTCCTCGAGGGCAGCGAGTTTGGGTTGGATCCCATGCTCCGCTTGAGCAGATCTTGATGGGACCAAGCAATTCTGCTGATGGAACCGCAAACCTAATTGGGGCGCTTCGTCGCTCGATGGCCACCACGGGCTACTCGGACGTGAAAGAGTTCCAACGCGTCGATGTAGTCGTGAATTCATACACCTAAATGAAACCAAGTTTCTTTTCAATTGCTCGCAAGCCCAAGTGGCTTGGGGGCTTGGTGATTGCGGCGCTGGTTGCCGTTTCCTTCTCTCTTTTAATGCAGTGGCAACTGGAGCGAACCTTTAGTTCTGTCGGCATTAGTGAGCAAGAGTTAGCGGCGGTTCCGCTTGCCGAGCTTGCCGGTCTCGAGGGCATAACTCCCGGGGCCTACGATCGGCTCGCAATGGTTGAGGTAACGCTCGATCCAGCCAACTCATTCATTGTTCAAGATCGTCTCCAACTGGTCGGCTCAAAGCTCATCCCTGGCTATTGGCTAATAACTAACTCTTTCGTCGAGCTGGGTGATGAACCGGTGAGCCTAACTGTGGCACTTGGTTACTCAAAGGATGTATCGGACCTTCGTCAACTGCAATCAGAACTAGATAATTCGACTTACAACATAACCGGATATGTTGAGCCAAACGAAGCGGTTAGAGAAACTGAGTCCAAAGATTTCCTCGGGTCAGTCTCCTTGGCGCAACTTGTGAACCTCTATGGCCCAGAGCCAGTTGCCAACTATCCCGTTTATTTGATTCTTACCGAAGGCCTGGAATTGCCAGTCGAGAAAATTGCGATCGACATCAGAGCGGAAGAAATAGAAATAAACTGGCTAACTGCCTTCTACGCAATTGAGTGGGCTTTTTTCGCGCTGGTGGCTTTTTATCTTTGGTGGCGATTGGTTCAGGATGAGCGAGCTCGATTGAGTTCGTGACCGAATTGTTACCGTTTTCATGTGGTTTTCTGTCCGTTTCTACGTTTTTACCTGAGAAAAGCCTGCTAAATTGGTGATTATCAAGTAATTCAAACAGTTTCGGAGACGACAACGATGTTGGCAGAAGAGCGCAGACTAAAGCTCAGCGAGTGGACTCGCTTGGATGGTCGTCTTGACGCAAACACTGCTGCCGGCACATTAGATGTTGCGGTGGAAACTGTAAGAAGAGATCTGGATGTCCTTCAGCGACGAGGAGTTTTGCGTCGAGTGCACGGCGGAGCAATTGCCCTTGAGAGATTCGCTCACGAATACACAATCCCGGAGCGCTACGGCCACAACCCAAGTCAAAAACGCTTGGTTGCCGATGTTGCGGCTTCCTTTATCCCAGAAGAGGGATGCATTTTTGTAGATGGCGGAACCACTACCGAGTGCTTGGCACCTCACCTTCGAGACAAGCCCGGCCTACTGGTTGTCACCAACAACATCACTCTTGCAAGCAAACTTGCCGATTCGACCACTCAAATTTACCTGCTAGGTGGCAAAATTCGGCCCGCAACCTTGAGCGCCGTTGGCGCAAAGACCTGTGAGGACCTTCGGGAACTCAACGCCGTGGTGAGCTTTATAGGAGCAAATGGGTTTTCTTTGGAAGCCGGAGCTACGGCCTTTGACACCGACGAGGCTCTTGTAAAAAAAATCATGATGGCTAATTCCCAAGAGCGCATACTTTTGGTAGACAGCAGTAAATTCGGCTCCACTTATCCAGCAAACTTCTCTAGTTTTTCAGGCTTTGACCGCATAGTGACCAACATCGATGTTGATGCTTCGTTCACGAATGCGCTTTCAGGAAGTGGGGTCGAGATTGCCCTCGCTCAACAATAGGTTTCATTGGCAGAGAAGCCAGTGGAAACGGACGGAGACAAGTCAACTGCAAGCTTGCAAGCAAGCAGTTGGCCTGGTTTCCACCACTAAAAACAACCCCTTATTAGGAAGGTAGTACCCATGGCTAATTTTATCCCCGCGGGTGACGGCACTCACTCAGGCTGGAAGTCGTTTGTTCAAAAGATCGGCGGCAACTTGGCAGGAATGGTAATCCCGAACATCGGCGCATTCATCGCCTGGGGCTTGCTGACAGCACTGTTTATCCCAACCGGCTGGCTGCCAAATGAGCAGCTAAGCGAAATGGTTGGTCCGATGATCATCAACCTATTGCCAATACTCATCGGTTACACCGGTGGTCGTTTGGTTCACGGTCAGCGCGGTGCCGTTATTGGTGCTGTTGCAACCGTTGGTGTGATTGTTGGAACTTCAATCCCTATGTTCCTTGGTGCCATGCTTATTGGTCCATTGGCTGCTTGGGTCTTGAAGAAGATCGACGGCGTGCTTGACCCAGTAACCCCAACCGGCTTCGAGATGTTGATTGGCAACTTCTCACTAGGTATCACCGGAATGCTTATGGCAATCCTTGGATACCTTGGAATCGGCCCAACCGTAAACGCGTTCTCCGATGTACTTGGAAACGGCGTGAAGGTCCTAGTTGATACTGGATTCTTACCACTGGCCTCAATCTTGATTGAGCCAGCAAAGATCTTGTTCTTGAACAACGCTATTAACTTTGGTGTGCTGGCTCCAATTGGAGCGGTTGAAGCCGAAGAAACCGGCAAGTCAATCATGTTCATGCTTGAGTCAAACCCAGGCCCAGGACTTGGACTACTACTTGCATTCTGGTTGGCAGGTCCGAAGATTCTTCGTGGCTCAGCTCCAGGTGCGATTGTTATTCACTTCCTAGGTGGAATCCACGAAATCTACTTCCCATACGTACTACTTAAGCCAATCGTTGTTCTTGCAGCAATTGCCGGTGGTGCAACTGGTGTTGCTACCTTCGCGGCTACTGGAGTCGGCCTTGTTGCCACCCCATCACCAGGATCGATCTTCGCTTACATGGCGATGACCCCTCCGGGTAACCACTTCGGCGTACTTTTGGGTATCGTTCTGTCAGCTGCTGTGTCCTTCGTTGTAGCGTTCTTCATCTTGAAGGCTACAAAGTCTGACGAAGCTGCAGATCTAGATGCCTCAAAGGCGAAGAGCAAGGCCATGAAGACCGGAGAAACCGCGTAATTATGGCGACAATATCTGGTGCCTCAGTCAAGAACATTGTTGTTGCTTGCGAGGCTGGTATGGGCTCATCTGTGATGGTTGCTAAGCAGCTTGCTAAGCAACTAAAGGCCCAAGGGGTCTCAGTGACTCATTCCCCTGTGAATCAACTGACTGAAACCGAACATGATCTCGTTCTTTGTCACCGCGGGCTTGGCTCAAGGGCCAAGCAATCGGTGCCAGATTCGGTTGTGATTATGTTTGACATGTTCCTAGGTGATCTAAAAATCGCTGAAGTAGTGTCAAAGATTCAGTCTGGCGACGACGTCAGCGATGACTGATCTTGTCCAACGGGCCGGAATAAAGCTAGATGCCACAGCCTCCTCCCCGGAGGAGGCTGTGCACATCTGCGGCGAGTTACTAGTCGAGCTAGGTGCTGCAACAAGCGCCTATGCTGACGCGATGTGGGAGCGAGAGCAGATCTTTCCTTCTGCTATTGGGCTGGGCTTTGCAATTCCGCACGGAACTGATGAATCTCGAGCACACGTAATTTTTGATCAGTTGGTGTTTATACGCCTTGCTAAGCCAATCGACTGGGCTGATGATGAAGTTACCTGTGTACTGGGAATCGCCTCACAGGGCGATGGTCACGTGGAGCTGCTTGGCAACCTTGCTGAGCTGATTCAAGACGAAGACAAGCTGGTAATTTTGCAAACCTCCAATAGCCCTGAGGAAATATCGCAACTGTTACTTGGCAGTAACTAGCTGCAACACCACGTCCGACAAAATCGAACAACCACTGAGTAAGACAAAATCTAGTAGCACTCAGAACACAGTTACAGGAGAAGCACTATGCGGGCAGTTCACTTCGGGGCCGGAAACATCGGGCGAGGTTTTATCGGGGCAGTACTGCAAGACGCCGGTTACTTCGTAACTTTCGCCGATGTAAATCAAGAGTTGATCGAGAAAATGCGATCCTCCGACGGCTACAGCCTGATTGAGCTAGATGAGACAGAAAAACGAACTCACTATAAAAATTTCGAAATTCTAAATTCGACCGCCGACGAAGTCGCGCTGATAACTGCGATCGGCGAGGCCGATGTGATCACTGCCTCAGTTGGCACCAACGTGCTGCCATTTATTGCACCCGCCATCGCGCGCGGAATTAACGCAAGGCCCAACGGGGTCCCGCTTGTAATCATGGCTTGCGAAAATGCCATCAATGCCACCGACATTTTGAGCGAGAAAATCCTGCAGTCGCTGGACAAAATTCCGAACAATATTTTCTTTGCAAATACCGCCGTTGACCGCATTGTTCCGATGCAGCCAGCCGATACTGAACCCGACGTCGTGGCGGAGAGCTTTTGCGAGTGGGTTATTGATACCAGCGGCCTTGGCGGAATCGATCTAAAGATTCCCGCGGCAACCATGGTCAAGGATCTGCAGCCTTTTATTGAACGAAAGCTTTACACCGTAAACACGGCTCACCTGACCATTGCTTATTTAGGACAACTTAACGGCCACAGCAGGATCGCTGCGTCGCTCACCGATCCCATTGTCCGGGATGTCGTAGCCAGGGTCATGGAGGAAACTTCCATGGTGCTGGTCACCAAGCATGGCTTCGATGCCAATGAGCACGCAAAGTACGTCCGTAAGACTCTTCTGCGCCTTGCAAACCCGGCCCTCGACGATCAGGTGGAACGGGTTGGCAGGCAGCCGCTTAGAAAACTTTCAAGATTTGAGCGCCTAATTGGACCGGCCGCGCTTTTGACGGAGCTAAATGAAAGCCCAGTGGCTCTTCTCGAGGTAGTTGAGGCAGCCCTGGCGTTCACAAACCACAACGACTCTGAGGTTGAACTTCTCGAGGCGAAGCTCGGTAGCTTGTCTCCGGCAGAGTTTGCTTCGGAGGTTTGCGGTATTAGTCATGATCACCGGCTAGCTGATGCTCTCGAGCAAGCAATTGCAAAACACCAGGGAACACTTAGTCACAAATGACCAGCGGGCTTTATGCCCGGAGTTAGTTAGTATCTTTCATTAGAAGCTCAAGGAGAACTCATTGCCCACCACAAAAGACTCAGTCACCGTATTAGATCCAATCGGCTTGCATGCCAGACCCGCTGGGCAAATCGTCAAGCTAGTAAAGGAATCGGGTCTTGAGGTTCGCATGGGTAAGTCTGGTCAGGAGCTAGCCAAGGCAAACTCGCCGCTTCGCATGATGGCCCTAAAAGCCAAGACCGGCGAGGAGCTGGAGGTTGAGGTTGATTGTGATGACGAGGCGGTCGCCACCGCTTTAATCGCCCAGATTCAAGAGTTTTTGAAGGGCTAGTTTTGCTAGATAGCGGCACAATTCTTACCGGCATGGGCGTGGGGCTAAGCTCCGTTGCCGCTGAGGTCTTCCGAGTAAAACCTGCGGCTTCCTTGCCGGGGCCAGCAAAGCACTCTGGCGATGAGGCTCTGGAAACAGAAAACCTAAAGACCGCGATCGCAACGGTTTCTGCGGAAATGAACGCGCTGGCCGAAAAGGCCGGTGAAACCTCTGCAGAGATTTTCGAGGCTTTGATAATGCTTCTGGAGGACGAAGAGCTATTCGAAACCGCATCGAGTCAGATCAACGAAGGCTGGAATGCTGGAACCGCATTTATCAATGCTGTTGAAGAATACGCAGAACTGTTTGCCGGCGATGAGACCTTTGAAGAACGACTAAACGACATTCGTGATCTTGCCAGGAGAGTCGCTGCATCGATTGCGGGTATTTCACTTGGGTTGGATATTCCAACCACTGGCCGGTTTGTAATTGTCGGTGATGATTTCTCTCCGGCTGACACCGCGCAATTTACTAAAGCTGTGGTTGGGGTGGTGACCATCCAGGGTGGCCCAACTTCCCACACCGCAATCATCTGTCGATCAAAATCAATTCCAGCTGTGGTTTGCTGTCAGCAGGCAAAAGACATAGTTGACGGGATGCAAATCCTGGTTGACCCAGTGGGGGATCGAGTTGTTATTGACGGCAAGGAAAGCGATATCACCGAGGCGATATCCTTCATTGCCAAAAGCCACGACCCAATTATTCCGGTCCGCGCCAACATTGGTTCGCTGGAAGACGCGATAGCGGCGAGCGCATCTGCCGCCGATGGCGTGGGGTTATTTCGGACTGAGCTTTTGTACCTGTCGGCCACGACCCAACCGACTAAGCAAGCTCAAGCCGAAAACTATGCCGAAATCTTGAAAGCTGCTCCAGCCGGGCCAATCGTCGTTCGCACCATTGACGCTGGCAGCGATAAGCCGGTTCCGTTTTTGGATATGGGCCACGAAGAAAATCCGGCACTTGGAGTGCGCGGATATCGTTTGATTGAGAAGCATCGCGACTTCATCGTCGATCAACTTGAGAGCCTGGAAATTGCCAGAGAGCAATCTGGCCGCGAAGTTTGGGTGATGGCTCCGATGATCGCCACTTACTCCGAGGCCATTGAATTTGCGATGCTTGCAAGAAAAGTCGGAAAGTTCAAAGTCGGAATCATGGTGGAAACGCCGAGCATTGTCTATCAGATCAACGAGCTGGCAGGCGCATTGGATTTCATCTCCGTTGGCACCAACGACCTATCTCAGTATCTATTTGCCGCTGATCGAATGAACCCTGCCCTTGGAGCGATGTTGAACCCTTGGCAGCCGGCTCTGCTGAGAGCGCTCGAGCAAATTGCAGCAGTTAGCCAAACAGCTGGCATTTCCTCGGGGGTTTGTGGCGAGAGCGCTTCGGACCCGGCATTCGCGGTTGTCCTTGCCGGCATGGGATTCCACTCGGTGTCTTCTTCTCGCTCCCAAGTAGGGGTTGTCAGGCAAGCATTGAGTTCCGTGACAATGGAGCAGGCAAAAGAAGTTTTTGAGGCGGCGCTTACGGGCATAGATGCCGACCACGCAAAATCTGCGGCGCTCGCGGCTCTTGTGGCCATTTCAGCGAAGTAAACTTAGGCCCATGTCAGGTGTGAATCCAGCTCAAGTTCCACAAATAAAAAAGGTTCTGCGTTTTTATAAGGCCTCCTCGTACGTAACGGGAGGGTTCTTGATTTTGCTTATGATTACCTGGGGTATCCGAAGGCTTCCATTTCTAGGCTTTGACCTTTGGCTGCTTGGTCCCAACGGGTTTTTCAGCTTCGAACAATACGGCTATGAGGGCGAAGGCCTGCCGGATGCTGGCTTCAACTTGACGGTTTGGATACTGATTATCCACGGCTGGCTATATGTGGTTTATCTATTCGCAGACTTCAGAATTTGGACTTTGATGCGTTGGTCATTTACCAGGTTCTTGCTGATTGCTCTGGGTGGTGTCGTGCCATTTCTAAGTTTTTACACCGAAAATCGCTACGCCAAGCTTGCGCACGAGGAGCTTTCGGGGGTGGAAGATAAATGAAACCAGTCCTTGTTGTTGACTTTGGCGCCCAGTACGCGCAGCTAATCGCTAGGCGCGTCCGTGATGCGAGTGTGTATTCGGAAATTGTTCACCACACCATCAGCGCGGCTGAGATTACCGCCAAGGAACCGGCGGCAATAATTCTTTCTGGTGGACCATCCAGTGTCTATGAGGATGAGTCACCGGCCCTTGATCCAAAGATTTTAGAATTGGGTATTCCGATACTGGGCATCTGCTACGGGTTTCAAGTCCTTGCCCACCACCTGGGCGGCCGAGTGGACAAGACCGGCAAGCGCGAATACGGCGGGACTGACCTTGCGGTTAGTCAATCTGGAACGCTTTTGGCTGAACAGCCGCTGTCGCAGGTTTGTTGGATGAGCCATGGCGACCAGGTAATGGAAGCCCCCGAAGGCTTCGATGTTCTGGCATCCACTGCCACAACCCCGGTTGCAGCCTTTGAATCAAGCTCGCGCAAAATCTACGGTGTGCAGTGGCACCCGGAGGTAAAACACTCCGACCAGGGGCAGCGAGTTCTGGAAAACTTCCTTTACGTTGGAGCTGGCATTGAGCCAACCTGGAACTCTGGAAACGTAATCGCCGAGCAAGTAGCCAGGATCCGCGAGCAGGTCGGTGATTCTAGGGTTATCTGCGGACTGTCCGGCGGGGTCGATTCCGCGGTTGCCGCAGCCCTGGTCCATAAGGCCATCGGGGACCAGCTGACAGCAGTTTTTGTAGATCACGGGTTATTGCGCGAAGGCGAAAAAGAGCAGGTTGAGCGCGACTACGTGGCGGCAACTGGAATCAGGCTGGTAACCGAGAGCGCAGAAGATGTTTTCTTATCCGCACTTTCCGGAGTCAGCGACCCAGAGCAAAAGCGCAAGATTATCGGACGCGAATTCATCCGCAGCTTCGAAAAAGCCGAGCAGAAACTTATCGCGGAGGCCAAGGCGGATAATCGCCCAATAAAGTTTTTGGTTCAAGGAACGCTGTATCCGGACGTAGTTGAATCAGGCGGTGGGGCAACCGCTGGAATCAAGAGCCACCACAATGTCGGTGGACTTCCAGAAGATCTGCAATTCGAACTTATTGAACCGCTTCGAGAATTGTTTAAGGACGAGGTGCGGGCCATAGGTGCTGAGCTGGGGTTGCCGGACGAGATAGTTTCTCGGCAGCCGTTTCCTGGACCCGGGCTTGGGATTCGCATTGTCGGCGAGGTCACCAAAGAAAGACTTGACCTTTTACGTCAGGCAGATGCAATTGTGCGCGAGGAGCTCTCGGCAGCTGGCAAAGATGCCGAGATCTGGCAGTGCCCTGTGGTGCTCTTGGCAGATGTTCGCTCGGTAGGAGTGCAAGGAGATGGCCGCAGTTACGGTCATCCAATTGTGCTGAGGCCAGTTTCATCGGAAGACGCTATGACTGCCGACTGGTCAAGGTTGCCCTATGAGCTACTGGCAAAAATTTCCAACCGAATTACGAATGAGGTTCAAGACGTGAACCGGGTCGTGTTGGATATCACCTCAAAGCCTCCCGGCACGATTGAGTGGGAGTAGCGTGCTGGTTTTTGGTCACCGCGGAGCCTGCGGATATTTGCCGGAGAACACCATTGAATCAATGGAACTCGCATTCGACCAAGGAGCGGACGCGGTTGAGTTCGACGTGGTGTTCACCAAGGATGGTCAAGCAATCATTAGGCACGATCTAGACCTTGCTAGCACGACCGACATCACCGAACACAGCTTTCTATCCACCAAGATCGATCAGCTAACGAAGGTTGATGTGGCTAGATTGCGAGCCAAGGAGCGATACCCGGACGGCAGACTCGATTCGGCCGCTCACGACGGTAAATACTTCGTTCCAACTCTTCGCCAGCTATTGGCTAACCAGTATTTCAATGGCAAGCACCTGATTATCGAACTCAAGCACGGTTCTTATTTCGAAGCCAATGGACTCGATCCAATCCAGGAAGTAAAGGCTCTTCTGGTAGAAAGCAATTGGGCTAACCGCGGGATGAAAATCAGTCTGGAGAGTTTTGAGTTTGAGTTCCTAGCAAGAGCGAAGCTTGCCATTGGAGACGAAGTAAATTACGTATTTCTAAGCGCCAGGGACACTCTTCCCGAAGGCGCAACTGAGCTAACAGATGAATTACTTAAGGAAATAGCTGAAAACTTCGATGCGGTCTCAGTTGCGATGTCAATGGTGCTAACCGGGGACCTCGTTGCGCGTGCGAAGAAGCTCGGACTGCCGATCTATGCATTCACTGCGCGCGTGGAAACGGCAGAAGGCAATGTTGAAAAGTGGTTCGAACGACTTGTGTCAACCGGGGTCGACGGGCTCTTTGCCGACCAACCCGATCTGTTGATCAAAACCGTAGCTGACCTGACCTAAGCTACCTGCGATGTCGTTAGAGATTTTTGAGCAACCGAACCCGGATGATTTACTGGCCGGGCTGAACCCGCAGCAGCAGCAGGCAGTCCGCTATCGCGGACGTGCCCTGTTGATTGTTGCCGGCGCAGGCTCGGGCAAGACCAGAGTGCTTACTCACCGCATGGCCCACATGCTTGCCAATAAAGAAATCTGGCCGTCTCAAATTCTTGCCATTACCTTCACCAATAAAGCTGCCGCTGAAATGCGGGAACGGGTCGAGAGCCTTATTGGACAGGCTGGCCAAGGCATGTGGTTGAAAACTTTTCACTCCGCTTGCCTTCAAATCCTTAGGCGCGAGGCTGAACGGCTTGGCCACGACGCCAACTTCAGTGTCTATGACACTGGAGACACCAGGGCGCTACTGAAGCGACTACTTCGCGAAGCCGGGGCCGAAGAGGCAGACATAAAGCCTTCGCAGGCGGCCGCAATTATCTCGAAAGCGAAAAACGAACTGAAGGACGCTGAGGATTTTGCGCGGAACGCCGATCGCTCGAATCCGAAAGAGCGTTTGGTCGCTGACGTGTTCCAGGCCTACACGTCTGAACTCCGTCGAAACAACGCATTTGATTTTGATGACCTAATTGCCGAGACCGTTGGGTTACTTCAAGCCTTTCCGGAACTGCGGGCGAGGTACCAAAAGCGATTCCGTCATGTGCTGGTTGATGAGTATCAAGACACCAACCACGCCCAGTACGCACTCATTCGCGAGCTCACCAGGCCGCTGCCAGAAGAGCACGCAATTTTTGACGAGAAGACAGGCGAACAGCTGGGTCCTGCAGACCTGACTGTTGTGGGTGACTCCGACCAGTCGATCTATGCATTCCGTGGCGCTTCGATCAGAAATATCACCGAGTTTGAGCGAGATTTCCCGGGAGCAGAAACAATTTTGCTCGAGCAAAACTACCGCTCCACCCAGAACATCCTCTCGGCGGCAAACGCGATTATTTCGCAAAACCCCTACCGGCCGGCCAAAAACCTATGGACTGATTCTGGTGCGGGAGACAAGATCACTCTTTTCACTGCCTACGACGAGCGCAACGAATCTGCCTTTGTTGTTGATCGGGTCAAAAAGCTCCATGGCGAAGGGGTAAATTATCGAGACATGGCGGTCCTCTACCGCACTAACTCTTTGACGCCATCCCTAGAGGCGGAGCTCAAGAGTCAGCAGATTCCATATGCAGTTATTGGTGGCCTGAAGTTTTTTGAGCGCAGAGAAATCAAAGATGCGCTTGCCTACCTCTCTGCAATTTCCAATGGTCGTAACGACGAGGCCGTTAGAAGAGTAATCAACATTCCAACCCGCGGTATTGGCCAGAAAACTGAACTTAAAATTGCCCAGTTTGCAAGAGCAAATGAGATGAGCTTCCGTCAGGCACTGTTATTTGCCGCGGACTTGCAACTTGGGCCAAAGCTTCAAGCTTCCGTGATGGCCTTTGGGGAATTGCTAAATGAACTAGAAGCCATGACCGTCACTGATGGGCCGGCTGAAGTTCTCAAGTTAGCTCTTTCCCGGAGTGGCTATCGATCTGAGCTAGAGCTATCAAGGGACCCTCAGGATGAGGCAAGAGTTGAAAACCTTGACGCTTTGCTCGGTCAACTATTTGATTGGCAAGCTCAATTCCCAGAGGGTACGGTTGCCGATTATCTAGCTGAGGTAACCTTATCGGCGGCCGCTGACCAAATCGAAGATGAATCTGGCAGCATCTCGCTTATGACGCTTCACACCGCCAAGGGGCTTGAATATCAAGTTGTGTTCATGATTGGTCTCGAGCAGGGAACCTTGCCGCACATCAGATCCTTCGATGAACCTGGTGGCCTGCAAGAAGAGCGCAGGCTCATGTATGTCGGCATGACAAGAGCACGCGAACAATTATTTATTTCTCACGCTCTGCAGCGAACAATTTTTGGAAACACTTCCGGGTTTACGACCTCGATGTTCTTGGCTGACGTCCCCCAGGAACTAGTTGAGACTGAGGGCACCGAAAGGTCCACCGACAAGACCTATGAACGGTCAGTTGGTTTCACTAGAGAGCCTTCCAATTGGAAGGGTGCAATTAACACCCCGAGTGCAGTCAGGGACAACAAGGACCTTGAGCTTGCTGTTGGCGATCGAGTAAATCACGACAGTTTTGGCGAAGGTTCTGTTATCAACGTCTCCGGTCAAAACCCAAGGCAAACTGCCGAGGTTCGGTTCGAATCTGCGGTCACAAAGCGCTTACTCGTGAAAATGGCACCAATAACCAAGCTCTAGATGAAAAAAGCATTTTTTCAATCGCTAGACTTTAGAAGGTTGAACGTCGGCTAAAAGAACTGAAAGACCAAAGTGGATCTATTTGAATATCAAGCCCGCGACCTTTTCGAAAAACACGGAGTTCCGGTTTTACAGGGTCGAATCGCAGACACACCTGAAGAAGCAGAGGCAGCAGCTACCGCTATAGGCGGCACGGTTGTTGTTAAAGCCCAGGTTAAAGCCGGAGGGCGCGGCAAGGCCGGCGGTGTAAAAGTCGCCCATAGCCCAGCTGAGGCCAGGCAAAAAGCCGAGGAAATCCTCGGACTTGATATCAAGGGCCACGTTGTCAAGCGCCTCATGATTGCAGAGGGCGCAAAAATCGCTCAGGAGTTTTACTTCTCAGTACTACTTGACCGCTCAAACCGAACCTTCTTGTCTCTTTGCTCAGTCGAAGGCGGCATAGAGATTGAGCAGCTTGCCGTTGAGCGCCCGGACGCGCTGGCAAAGATTCCAATTTCAGCCGTTACTGGCATCGACAAGACCATGGCAATGGAAATCGCTAAAGCCGGCAGGTTCCCAGATGAACTAATTGACGCCGTCAGTGACGTAATCGTGAAGCTTTACGAGGTCTTCGTAGAAGAAGACGCGACGCTGGTTGAGGTAAACCCACTTGTTTTGACCGAAGCTGGTGAGATTCTTGCTCTTGACGGCAAGATCACACTTGATGAAAACGCGGATTTCCGCCACGGGCGCGACGACATGGAACGCGACGCGCTTGACCCACTTGAGGCAAAAGCCAAGGCCATGGACTTGAACTACGTCAAGCTCGACGGCGAAGTCGGAATCATCGGAAACGGCGCCGGCCTTGTCATGTCAACACTTGATGTTGTCGCCTACGCCGGAGAAGTAAATGGCGGAGTGAAGCCTGCCAACTTCCTAGACATTGGTGGTGGAGCTTCCGCGGAGGTAATGGCAGCTGGCCTAGATGTAATTTTGAATGACCCACAGGTCAAGAGCGTGTTCGTGAATGTCTTTGGTGGCATTACGGCCTGTGACTCAGTTGCTAATGGCATCGTTGGAGCGCTAAACACCCTTGGGGCTAAGGCGTCCAAGCCACTGGTTGTCAGACTCGACGGCAACAATGTTGAAGAAGGTCGAACAATCTTGAAGGAATTCAACCACCCGCTAGTTGCTCTTGCGGACACCATGGATGGTGGCGCTAACACCGCCGCTGAACTTGCGAACAGCTAAGGGATAAAAAAATGGCAATCTTTCTAAATTCAGATTCTAAAGTCATCGTTCAGGGCATGACCGGTGCCGAGGGCATGAAGCACACTCAGCGCATGCTTGCTGGCGGATCAAACATCGTTGGTGGCGTGAATCCTCGCAAGGCTGGCGAGACCGTACAGGTCGAAGGCAAGTCACTTCCAGTTTTTGGAAGCGTTTCAGAGGCTATGAGCGCAACCGGGGCAAATGTTTCGGTTATCTTCGTGCCGCCAGTTTTTGCCAAGGCTGCAATCGTTGAGGCCATTGACGCCGAGATTCCTCTCGCAGTTGCTATCACCGAGGGAATCCCAGTTCACGACTCAGCGTCAGCTTGGGCCTACAACGTTGAAAAGGGCCTAAAGACTAGGCTCGTTGGGCCAAACTGCCCCGGAATCATCAGCCCGGGTCAGTCAAATGCTGGAATCACCCCTTGGAACATCACCGGAAAGGGACCGATCGGCTTGGTTTCTAAGTCAGGAACCTTGACTTACCAGATGATGTTTGAACTTCGAGACATCGGTTTCACCACTGGAATCGGTATCGGTGGAGACCCTGTTATCGGCACCACTCACATCGATGCCCTGGAGGCCTTTGAGAATGACCCGGATACCAAGGCGATTGTCTTGATCGGTGAAATTGGTGGCGACAGCGAGGAAAAAGCAGCTGAGTACATTTCTAACCATGTCACCAAGCCAGTGGTCGCCTATGTTGCTGGCTTCACCGCTCCAGAGGGTAAGACCATGGGTCACGCCGGTGCAATTGTTTCCGGGTCTGCCGGAACAGCACAGGTAAAAAAGGAAGCATTTGAGGCTGTTGGGGTGAAGGTCGGCAAGACACCGTCCGAGACCGCAACCTTGATGCGCGATATTATCGCCAACCTGTAGCGAGCCGTGAACCGGGGGCTTAGCTTCGCAATAGCCGCACTGCAGGCTCTAATAATCATTGCCACTGTGGTGGGACTGATTATTGCCCCGCTAACCCTTGCTTGGTTTATTGAGGGCGACGGACAGGTCGAATGGATCCTGGCACTTAGGGTCGCGGTCTATGCGTTCTTGTTGGCCTGTGGGGTCCCAATTGGCTTTGCCGACGGTGAAATCATTGGAATCAGCTTCGAAGCATTCGCACTAACAGCCCTTCCGCTTGGGCTAACCGGTCTAGTTATTTTGATGACCATAAGAATCGGCCACCGGCTTTCAGCTGCGGCTTCGCTGTGGCCAGCCTGGCTCGGGGGGTCGCTAGCCTTCGGGGGCTTGAGTTATGGGGCCTCGTTAATAGTTGCCGACGAGTCGGTTATTGCCGGCACCTGGGAGCCGTTATATCTTCCAGCACTATTTTTTGGGCTACTGCTAATTCTTTCTTCGGTCAGTGGTAAAAGGTTTGAACTGTTCGAGGGCGCCAACGGCCCCGAGGCTAAAGAACGCATTTGGCTTCGAAACTTGTTCGCCGCCGGTTACGCCAAGTTGCACTGGTCAATCCGCACTGCCTTGAACCCGGGGGTGAGGGTGGGGCTGTCGGTAGTGGCAGTTCTGATTTTTTCAAGCTCAGCACTGATCGCCCTGGGACTAGGTTTCGGCTGGATCCAGGTGATTGGGCTTTACCAGGGACTGGGCCTGAGCGTCTTAGGCGGGGTGATGCTGACCATTGGCCAGTTGGCAATTTTGCCAAACTTGATTGTTTATGGAGCGTCTTGGATTTCTGGCTCCGGATTTGCAATCGGCACCGGCTCTTACGTTTCACCTTTTGCATCTGAACTCGGCCCGTTGCCTGCGCTTCCAGTGTTTGCGGCGCTGCCAACCGGTGGTTTTGAACGGGGTCTTATTTTTGTTTTGATCCCGGTGCTGGCTGCACTTATTGCTACATTTTTTGTGGCGCGGCATGCTGATCAATTGCGGTGGGAATACGGAACGAGACTAAGCGGCGCGTTGTCGCTTTCGTTGGTGGCAGCGCTGACATCAGCGGTCGCGGTCTTCCTGGTTAGCCTCGTGGCTTCCGGCAGCTTTGGACCGGGTCGCTTTGAAACCGTTGGAGCAGACCCGGTAATTTTTGCGCTTGTGGTTTTCGGTGAGGTTTTGGTGCCTAGCTTCCTAGCTGCCTTGGTTATCGCAAAGCCATACAGTGACGCGTCTGAGCGAAAGTAGACTGGGGCAATGATCTCGGTTGTGGTCCTTATTTCAGGCACAGGTTCAAACCTTCGTGCGCTTTTGACTGCGGCGGCAAGCCCGCTTTATCCGGCGAAGGTGGTTGCGGTTGGTTCTGACCAGGCCGCCACGGGCCTAGAGCATGCCGAAGAGTTTGGTGTTCCAACCTTTGTTGTCGACCCTGGAAGGTTTGACAAGAGAGAGGCCTGGGCCGAGGTCCTGCTTTCAAACATCGAATTTCATAAGCCGGACCTTGTGGTTCTTGCTGGATTCATGAAAGTGCTGCCTGTAAATATTGTTAATGCACTGAAGCCAAGAATGATCAATCTTCATCCTTCGCTATTACCTGACTTCCCTGGAGCACACGCGGTGTCAGATGCATTAGCAGCTGGAGTGGAATTGACCGGAGCAACTATTCACATCGTTGACGAGGGGGTCGACAGCGGCGAGATTTTGACTCAGCAGAGCATCCCGGTCTCACCAGGAACTTCAGAGCTTGAATTACAGGAGCAGATAAAACTAGTGGAGCGCGAACAGCTGGTGCGAGTGGTTCAAGACATAGCCACCGGAGCACTGTCGTTGCCTGAAAGAGAGCAAGATGCCTAATGTAGTTGCCATAAGAAGGGCCTTGATCTCCGTTTCCGACAAGACTGGACTTACTGAGTTGGCAACAGCCCTCAGTGAGGCTGGAGTTCAGCTAGTTTCAACTGGCTCGACGGCAAAACAGATCGCGCTGGCAGGCATTGCAGTCAAGGAAGTAAGTGAGGTCACCGGCTTCCCTGAAAGCCTGGACGGCCGAGTAAAGACCCTTCACCCGAGTATTCACGGCGGCATTCTTGCCGACCTCAGGCTTGAAAAGCACAACCAAGAGCTAAAAGACCTAGACATTGAGGCTTTTGAGTTGGTAGTTGTGAACCTTTATCCGTTTGTTGAAACGGTTGCCAGCGGTGCGACTGGTGAAGCGGCTATTGAGCAAATAGACATTGGTGGCCCTGCGATGGTTCGGGCCGCAGCTAAAAACCACGCGAACGTGGCAATAGTCGTAAATCCGGAAAATTATGCTCAGCTGATCGATGCGCTCAATGATGGTGGCACGAGCTTGAAGCTGAGACAGAAGCTCGCTCAGCAGGCCTTTGGGCACACGGCAAGTTACGACTCTGCAGTGGCCAGTTTTCTTGCGCGCGAATTTGGTAGTGAAGCCAAGCCTGATTTGATCATTATGGGCCTGACCAAAGACCAAGACTTGAGATATGGCGAGAATTCTCATCAGCAAGCAGCGCTTTACCGGTCTCCCGATTCGTCAGGGGTTGCGACCTCCATGCAACACTCCGGCAAGCAGATGAGCTACAACAATTTCGTTGACGCTGATGCCGCACTTCGCGCGGCTTACGACTTTCAGGCACCGGCGGTTGCGATAATTAAGCACGCAAACCCTTGCGGAATCGCCACTAACGAAGATGTAGCAACGGCTTACCACGCAGCGCACAAAACTGATCCGGTTTCTGCTTTCGGAGGAGTGATTGCAACCAATACCGAGGTGACCGAGTCGATGGCTATGGCCGTGGTTGAGGTTTTCACCGAGGTCATAATCGCGCCATCGTTCAGCCAGGCAGCACTTGAAATATTGAAAAATAAAAAGAATTTGAGAATCTTGGAGCTAGCGCAGCCATACGTTAGATCTGCGTTAGACCTTCGACAGGTTTCTGGTGGCATGCTTGTGCAGGATTCTGATGGCTTCGATGGGTTTAGTTCTGACAACTGGCAGTTGGTTGCCGGCCAGAACGTCGATGCCGGCCAGTTGCGCGATTTAGAGTTTGCTTGGATCGCCTGCCGTTCGGTGAAATCAAACGCAATTCTGCTTGCCAAAGATCAGGCTGCTATCGGCATCGGCATGGGCCAGGTCAACAGAGTAGATTCCTGCAGGCTTGCCGTGACAAGAGCCGGGGACAGGGTCACCGGTTCGGTTGCCGCATCGGATGCATTTTTCCCATTCGCCGACGGGCTTCAGGTGCTTATGGATGCCGGAGTAGCGGCTGTTGTGCAACCGGGCGGAAGCGTTCGCGATGAGGAAGTAATTGCTGCTGCAAATAAGGCAGGGGTTAGCATGTACTTCACCGGTGAAAGACACTTCTTCCACTAGAAATAATCCCAAGACAAGAACTGTTTTAGAGGGAGGCTGATTGGCCAAAATTACCTCGGAGAAAAGCATGCAGCAGGCTGAATTGGGGACGATAAAAACCCTTTGGCGACTGGTTCCTTTCGCAAGACGGGCACTATGGCGCATTGGGCTAGGCATACTCGCGGCAATCGGCGCACACATGATTGCGCTTTCCATTCCGCAGTTTCTGCAGTCCCTGGTTAATTCCCTGGTGGAAGGCGCCCGCGATGCCCTGTTACCGGCAGTTGGCCTGATTCTCTTACTCGGTGTCCTCGAGGCGGCCTTCGTGCTTCTTAGGCGCTGGCTCGTGCTTACCCCGGGCACGTTCGTCGAAGCCAGCATGCGAAATACTTTATTTGCAAAGCTCCAGGATCTACCGGTTGCATTCCACGATCGCTGGCCATCCGGACAACTGCTTTCCAGGGCGGTTTCCGATCTGGGCCTGATTAGACGCTGGCTTAGCTTTGGAATTGTGCTGCTAATAGCAAACTTCATCACCATCGTGGTCGGGCTGTTGATTCTGTTCACTTACAATTTCTGGCTCGGTCTAATCTTTTCTGTTGCTTCGATTCCAATCTGGGTCATCGGGTTCCGTTTCGAGAGAGGCTTTGGCGCTATCGCCAGGCGTGCCCAGGATCAATCGGGAGACCTGGCCACCAGAGTCGAAGAGTCCGTGCACGGAGTTCGAGTACTGAAGGCCTTTGGGCGTGGGGGCTTCGCGGCTGAGCAGTTCGCGACCCAAGCGTCAGAGCTTAGAGACACAGAGATCACCAAGGCTAAAGCGGTGGCAAACATTTGGCTATACCTGATTATGATTCCTGAGTTTGCGCTGGGACTGGCGCTGTTTGCTGGGATTTGGCTCACTGCTAATGGCGAAATGAATGTTGGCACGCTGGTTGCCTTCGTAGCAACCGCCATGGTGCTTCGATGGCCGACAGAGTCCCTCGGCTTTCTGCTCGGCATGACGCTTGAGGCCAAGACAGCCACGACAAGAATCTTTGAGGTGCTGGACGAGCCAGACCTAATAGCCGACCCGGTTTCCCCAAAAACAATCAAGGACCCCAGAGGCCTAATTGAATTCAATGACGTTCATTTCCACTACCCGGATGCGAACCCAAAAAACCTTGATCTTGTTGACGGAGTGAGTCTGCGAGTAGAGCCGGGTCAATCGGTTGCACTTATTGGACTCACGGGATCTGGAAAGACCACACTGACCGCCCTTACAACAAGGCTGTATGAGGTAACTGGCGGCTCGATAACAATCGACGGCGTAGACATTAGAGACCTCACCAGAGCTGATCTGCGTTCCAACATCGCTATGGCTTTCGAAGACGCAACTCTTTTCTCATCTAGCGTTCGCGATAACGTGTTGCTTGGAAACAAGGAGCAGAGCGAAGACGACCTCAAGCAGGCACTCGAGATTGCACAAGCGCAATTCGTTTACGATTTGCCGAAGGGCCTGGACACGCCAATTGGCGATGAGGGCTTGAGTCTTTCCGGCGGCCAGCGACAGCGATTGGCACTGGCGCGAGCCGTTGCTGCAAAGCCAAAAATTTTGGTGCTGGACGATCCGTTGTCTGCAGTTGATGTCGACACAGAAGCTCTAGTTGAAGAGGCCCTGCGACACGTATTGAAATCGACAACAGCTCTTATTGTGGCTCACCGACCTTCCACTGTGATGCTGGCCGACAAGGTCGCGCTGATGCAAGAGGGCAAAATTATTGCCTTTGGCACCCATCGAGAGTTGCTGGATACCAGTTCTGAATACCGACACGTGATCACCTCTCTTGCGAAAGACCATAAAGACCGCGAGGTGAACGTATGAGTCTTTACGGAACCAATAACGAGGAAAGAACCGATCTAGACAAAAAAGAGTCAAGGTTTATAAGGCAACGCTCAAGAAGACTTCTTGGGTCACTTTTGCTGCCGCTACGCGCAAGACTCTGGCTTGCGGTTGTGATGATAATGGTCTCCACTTCACTAAGAATCGCCGGTCCTGCACTGGTAGCAGTGGCGATCGACTGGGCTCTACCGCGAGCAATCGAAGAAGACTTCTATCCGCTTTGGATGATCATCCTGGTTTATCTAGGCGCGGCGGCCTTCAGTGCATTGACGGTGTATTACTTCATGATTCTGACGGCGAAAATCGCTCAGTCCATTCTGTTGGCATTGCGCAACCGTATGTTTGTTCATACTCAAAAGCTTTCGGTCGAATTCCACGAACGGTATACGGCTGGGCGAGTGATTGCCAGGCAGACCTCGGACCTTGAGTCAATTTCGGAGCTACTGTCCGGAGGGCTTAGCCAGTTAGTGGTTGGTTTGTTCCTCATGGTTTTCACGGCCGGCGCGCTACTGGTTCTAGACCCCTTGAGCTTTGTGGTGCTTATGGTTGCACTTATTCCGTTGGGCATTGTGACTAGGTGGTTCCAGGTCAACACGAATAGAGGCTTTAGGGCCCAGCGAGTTGCCTCGTCTACCTTGATCCAAAACTTCGTTGAGACAATGACCGGTATTCGCGCAGTGAAGGCGTTCCGCAAGGAAAAGCGCAACGAAAAACACTTCGGTGGTTTGGTTGAAAAGTACCGCTTAGTAAACGCAAAACTTATTCAGCTTTTCGGCATCTACGATCCGGCTCTGATCTTGATCGGAAACGCCACGGTCGCTGCGATCTTGTTGTTCGGTGGATTCCGGGTTCTAGATGGCACCCTGGGCATCGGTGTTTTGACTGCCGCAATCTTGTATGCCAGAAGGTTCTTTGGCCCGATGGAACAGATCGCCATCTTCTACAACTCCTATCAATCGGCGTCTTCTGCCCTGGAGAAAATCTCGGGTGTGCTGCAAGAAGAACCTTCAGTCCCAGACCCTAAAAACCCGGTTGATCTAAAAAACATCAAGGGCAGGTTGGTCTTTGACGAAGTGAAATTCCAATACAACACCGGTGATGTCGTGTTGCACCCGTTCTCACTTGACATCCCAGGTGGTCAAACCATCGCACTTGTGGGAACAACCGGTGCTGGTAAATCAACACTTGCCAAGCTCATCTCCCGGTTCTATGACCCGAGTCAGGGGGCTGTGCGGCTTGATGACTATGACCTTCGTGATATTTCGAATGTAGACCTGCGACAAAAGATAGTCATGGTTACCCAAGAGGCTTATCTGTTCACTGGATCAGTTGCCGAAAACATTCAACTGGGTCGCCCTGGTGCTTCAATGGACGATGTCATCAAAGCCGCCAAGGCCGTCGGGGCTCACGAGTTTATTCTGGAATTGCCTGCCGGTTATGACACCGACGTAAACAAGCGCGGTGGGAGGGTTTCTAGCGGCCAACGCCAGCTGATTTCTTTTGCAAGGGCGTTCCTAGCTGATCCAGCGGTCTTAATCCTTGACGAGGCAACCTCATCTTTGGACATACCTTCTGAGGCCATGGTGCAGTTGGGGCTAAAGACCTTGCTTGCCGGCCGCACCGCGGTGATAATTGCCCACCGGCTATCAACCGTCGCAATAGCTGATCGAGTCCTGGTTATGGAGCACGGCAAAATTATCGAGGACGGGTCACCGAAGCAGCTGGTTGCCTCTGGTGGTAAATTCTCGAAGCTCTACAAGTCCTGGAGAGATTCATTGGTTTAGGGCTCATCGACTGAAACCGATAGGCTAAGCAGGGCTATTTGGGTAGCATTACGCGGTTAATCAGGAGAGTTATGAACAAAATCAGTGTTGTTGGAAAAGTTGTTGAGCTAGACGGCGATGAGATGACTCGCATCATTTGGCACGATATCAAGGAAAAGCTGATCTTGCCATATTTAGACATTGACCTTGAGTATTACGATCTGTCGGTTGAAAACCGGGATGCAACCGAAGACCAGATCACTGTTGACGCAGCTAACGCCATAAACAAATATGGCGTTGGAGTTAAGTGCGCAACCATCACTCCTGACGAGGATCGTGTTGTTGAGTTCGGCCTGAAGAAAATGTGGCGCTCACCAAACGGAACCATTCGTAACATTCTCGACGGTGTTGTTTTCCGCGAGCCGATTATTATCTCGAATGTTCCAAGACTGGTTCCAGGCTGGACCAAGCCAATCATCATTGGCCGTCACGCGCACGGTGACCAGTACAAGGCCACAGACATTAAGATTCCTGGCAAAGGTCGGGTCACCATGACCTGGGCCCCCGCCGACGGCTCAGAGCCTCAGGTCATGACAATCGCGGACTTCCCTGAGAATGGCGGAGTAGCAATGGGCATGTATAACTACATGGACTCGATTCGCGACTTCGCAAGGGCTTCTTTCAACTACGGCCTTGCTCGTAACTACCCGGTCTACATGTCGACCAAGAACACAATTTTGAAGGCCTACGACGGAGCATTTAAAGACGCCTTCGAAGAGGTATTTAACGCAGAATATAAAGACAGGTTTGAAAAAGCCGGCCTTACCTATGAGCACCGCCTAATTGACGACATGGTCGCAGCGGCTCTGAAGTGGGAGGGCGGATACGTTTGGGCCTGCAAGAACTACGACGGCGATGTCCAGTCCGACACTGTTGCTCAGGGCTTCGGTTCCCTTGGCCTCATGACTTCTGTGCTAACCACGCCAGATGGCAAGACCGCTTTGGCAGAGGCTGCTCACGGAACTGTGACTCGCCACTACCGTCAGTGGCAGCAGGGCAACAAGACCTCAACTAACCCAATTGCTTCCATCTTTGCTTGGACCAGGGGCCTAATGCACCGCGCCAAGCTGGATAACACTCCTGAGGTTGCCAAGTTCGCCCAGGCCCTCGAGGACGTCATCATTGAAACTGTCGAATCTGGAAAAATGACCAAGGACTTGGCTGCACTGGTTGGCAAAGACCAATCTTGGCAGTCCACTGAAGAGTTCATGGCGTCTCTTGCCGAGAATCTTAAGTCAAAAATGGCCTAAAACTATGCGCCGCTAGCGGCTTGTGGAAAACTCCCTGCAGGAAACTGCGGGGAGTTTTAGTTTGTGGGGCATGAAACTTAGATCACTATTAGCCCTAGCTTTTTGTTCAACAATCACTTTTGCCGCTGTGCCGGCCCAAGCCGAAGACTGCCCTGACGGAGTCTGTGAGCTGGTCTTTGAATACACCGGGAGCGGCGAGTACTTTACGGTCCCCGTGGATGCAGAAAACCTATCCTTTGAGATCAGTGGTGCCGCCGGAGGTAGAGGTGGCAAAGGGGGACGGGTAACCGGTGAGTTCATTGATAAGCCAGAAGGTTTTTGGGTCTTTGTGGGTGGCGAGGGAATCGTCAACGCGGACGCTCCCGGTGGATATAACGGCGGCGGTCGATCCGGCGGCTCCAGAGGTAACGAAGGCTCTGGTGGCGGAGCTAGCGATATTCGCACCGGCACAAACCTAAGCACCCGAATTGTCGTGGCCGGCGGTGGCGGTGGCGGGGGAGGCTACGCCGGAGCCGCAGGCGGCGTGGGTGGAAACCTAGTTGCCCAAAATGGTGGTTCCGGCCAAGGCTCCGGAGGTAGCGGTGGCCGCGCAAGTTCCGGCGGATCTGCGGGTGCTTCGAACGGTGGCAGTTCGGCTCAACCCGGTGGTTTTGGCGTTGGTGGAACCGGAGGCAGTAGCTGGAACGCGGGCGGTGGAGGAGGCGGCGGCGGTTGGTATGGCGGCGGCGGTGGTGGAGCAGACGACGACTCTTGCTGTGCCGATGCTGGAGGAGGAGGCGGTGGATCTTCCTCTGCAAGCTCTTCTCTGGTTACCAGCATCAGTCATCAAGCCGGAGTTCAAACTGGAGCGGGTCAAGTAATTATTCGTTACGAGGTTCCCTCGAAAATAACTTCCTTCACTGCGGTTCAGCAAAGATTCGATGAGATCCTACTGGGCATAGAGGTCGAGGGAAGCTTCATTCCGTCGCTCTCTGACCTTGTCATCGAAGACATAAGCTGTGTCACCGCAGAGCCAGAGGTTGTCGACCTGGTGCACACTTTCTTGATTTCAGGCTGCACCAACGCAGCATTTAACGTGTCGCTGGCTGTGGAAGCGGCGGCACTTGTCACGGAAACCGCCAGCGCATCGATAGCACTTGAACTTGACCTGGTTGGCCCAAATTTTGATATCGCAGAGATAGATCCTGTCGACCACCAGTACCTATTTGAACTGACCGGAAGCGAAGCTCATTCGGGGTTATCGTCCGATGACATTGTGGTTATCGGGTGCGGCCTGAGCGAGCTTGTGACTGAAAGACTAAGCCTCAATCAATGTGAAGAGGGGGAAATTACAATCACACTGGGGGCTAATGCCGCGCAGGATTCCTTGGGTAACTTTGGTCCAGTCGAGCCAGTTGTCTTTCAGTTCACAAGGGACACACTCGCGCCCACTGCACAGTGGCTTGAGCCGGTAATCACCGAAACGGACGGCACATTTAGCGTCGTGGTCGCGCTTAGGCACGACGACACTCTTATAGAAGATGCGGCCGTTGAATTTCTGGCCGATGAAATTAGCTGCCTTCCGGCCACAACCGCAGAGAGCGGGAAAATAACGTTTGAATATGTCGACTGTGTTCCGGGCACTATGGAGTGGACACTGCCTGCCTTCTCTCTGAATGACGCCGCAGGAAACCTAGGTCCCAGCAGTGACGCCGTATTCGAGGTTACTCTTGTAGTCACGCCTGCCCCGGAACCGGAACTCGCTCCAGTGTTAGCCGAAGCACCGAGTCAGCCGATTGTTCAGATTCCAAGTCAACTACAGCCTCAAATGACCGAGAGTCTCCAACCACCTGTCGAAGCTCCGCAGGTGATTCAGCCCGAAATAATCGAAGAGATTCTTGAATTCATCGAAGCCGAAGATGCCGTGGTGGAACAGCCAGAGACATCGGACCAGGAATCAAGTCCAGCTGCGAAGCAGCAAGCAATCCAATCTCCAGACACGAATGTCGTGGCTCCACTGGGTCAGGATGCCGAGATTGAGTCAGTCGAGGTTGAGTCAGTCGAGATTGGGAATCAATTAGAACCAAATACTTACGAAGATGCTTTTGTTGACCCGACACCGGTTACGCCCACTCGGGAGCAAGTGAACGCCGCGCTAGCCTCAAGAACCATAGAGCCGGAGGAGCGAGGGTTTGTTTCCGAGATCGCACCCTGGTTGATGGGCGGCACTCTGGCTGGCGCTCTGGTTTTTGCTGCTTACCGAAAAATGATGGTGCGCTGACCATCTAAGAGCACGCGATGCTCTGCGAACCAGCGGACTGCCTGGGTGAGAGTCTTCGACTCAACGTCTTGACCAATTTGAACCAGGTGTGACTTCGATGCCGCGTGCTCAACTCGAGTGACGTTTTGCTCGATGATCGGGCCCTCATCAAGGTCTTGAGTCACAAAGTGAGCGGTTGCGCCAATTAGCTTCACGCCACGAGCATGTGCCTGGGCGTAGGGATTTGCACCCTTAAAGCCTGGCAAAAACGAGTGGTGGATGTTAATGATTTTCCCGGCAAACTCTTCGCAGAATTCTGCCGAAAGAATCTGCATGTAGCGGGCAAGCACAATCAGCTCGATGTCGTTCTCATGTATAAATTCGCGTAGTCGTTTCTCGAAAGAAGTCTTATCGGTGTCGTTCTTAGTTGGGTGAGACTCAAAATCAACCCCAAAGAAACTGGCCAACTCTTTGAGCTCCTCGGAGTTACCAAAGACCTTTGGGATACTTATAGGCAGTTGACCTGCTCGTTTTCGGTAGAGCAAATCATTAAGACAGTGATCTGCCTTGGTAACCAAAACCAGGGTGCGCATTGGTCTATCGACGTGATCCAGTACGTACTGCATTTGAAAAGTTTCCGCGATGTTCTCGAACTGCTTTTCAAAATTAGCCTTGGTGATATCTGCCTCAATCTGCAGCCTCATGAAAAAACGGCCAGTGTCCATTGAGGTGAACTGCTGACTCTCGGTTATGTTCCCAACGGCTTCAACCACGGCTCCGGAGATGGCATGGACTATGCCGGGTCGGTCTGGGCAGACAAAGGTCAGAACCCAGTGCTCTTTGGTCGATTGCATCTCCCAATACTATTGGCGCCTACCAAGTTCGCTGAAATATCTCTGGTAAACTTTGAGAATGCTTACACCTTCAGCCAACTTCATGTCACCACTTAGCGAGGTTGATCCAGAAATTGCCGCTGTTTTGCAGCAGGAACTGGATCGCCAACGCCACACCTTGGAAATGATTGCAAGCGAGAACTTTGTGTCCGCTGCAGTCCTTGAAACTCAAGGTTCAGTCCTCACCAATAAGTACGCCGAGGGCTACCCAGGAAAGCGTTACTACGGTGGCTGCGAGGCCGTCGACATCGCCGAAGAGTTGGCCAGAGAACGCGCAAAAGAACTATTTGGTGCTGACCACGCAAACGTTCAGCCACACTCCGGCGCTACTGCCAACGCGGCAGTAATGATGGCACTTGCCAATCCAGGAGATCGCATCTTGGGTCTTAGCTTGGCCCACGGCGGCCACCTGACCCACGGCATGAAATTGAACTTCTCCGGTCGCATGTATGAGCCGCATTCATATGAGCTTGACCCAGACACTCACTTGATTGACATGGAAACTGTCCGGCAGCGAGCAATCGAGGTAAAGCCATCGGTCCTAATCGCGGGCTGGTCGGCGTATTCCAGGCACTTAGATTTCGCCGCCTTCAGGGCAATTGCCGATGAGGTTGGAGCGAAACTTTGGGTCGACATGGCTCACTTTGCCGGCCTGGTCGCTGCCGGTTTGCATCCAAGCCCAGTTCCATACGCCGATGTGATTTCCACCACCGTTCACAAGACTCTCGGTGGTCCTCGTTCTGGCCTGATTCTTTGCAAGCAGGAGTGGGCTAAGAAAATCGACTCCGCTGTCTTCCCGGGTCAACAGGGCGGACCTTTGATGCACGTAATTGCCGGTAAAGCGGTTGCCTTCAAGGCGGCCATGCAGCCAGAATTCAAGGAGCGCCAAGAGCGAACCATTTCAGGCGCAAGGATTATTGCCGATCGATTGAACCAGGCAGATGCAACTGGAGCGGGAGTATCGGTGTTGACCGGAGGCACTGATGTGCACTTGGTGCTTATAGACCTGCGTAATGCTGAGATTGATGGCCAGATGGCAGAGAACCTGCTGCATGAGGCTGGTGTGACAGTCAACAAAAACTCGGTTCCTAACGACCCTAGGCCTCCAATGGTGACCTCTGGAGTTCGAATTGGCACAGCAGCCCTTGCGACCAGGGGTTTCGGCGATGAAGAGTTTGTTGAAGTTGCTGACATCATTGCCCATGCTTTGATACCAGGCGCAGACCTTCCGGCCCTAAAGGCAAGAGTTCGAGTGCTAACCGAGCAGTTCCCGCTATACGACGGACTAGAAAACTAGGTAGCTCGTTGACTGCTCTGATACTTGACGGCTTAGCAAAAGCCAAGGCCATAAAGACAGAGCTTGCGGCTGACGTGGTTGCCCTCAAAGCCAGGGGGATAACCGCTGGCTTGGGTACCCTGCTGGTCGGCGAAGACCCCGGATCGCTTTCCTACGTTTCCGGCAAGCATCGCGATTGCGCGGAAGTTGGAATCGAGTCAATTCGGATCGATCTTCCGGCAACTGCCTCTAAGGCAGATGTTCAGAAGGCAATAAAAGACCTCAATCAGGCCCAAGAGGTGACCGGCTTCATTGTTCAGCTGCCGCTGCCGGGTGGGATTGATGCTAATGAAATGCTCGAGCTAGTTGATCCCGATAAAGATGCCGACGGGCTTCATCCTGTAAATCTTGGCAAGCTGGTTATGAACACCGGTGGAGAAATGACAAGCCCGCTGCCCTGCACGCCAAGCGGCATTATTGAACTCCTCACGCGCTACGAGGTGAACCTTCGGGGAGCAGAGGTTGCAATTATCGGCAGAGGTCTAACGGTTGGAAGACCGCTTGGGCTAATGCTGACTCGCAAAGGTGTCGATGCCACACCAACGCTTCTTCACAGCGCGTCAAAGAACATTGAGTCAGCTATCGCCCGAGCCGACATAGTCGTTGCCGCTTTGGGCAGCCCACACTTCATAAAGTCGGAGTGGGTAAAGCCAGGTGCTGCCGTGTTGGATGTTGGGATAACCCGAGTCGACGGCAAGCTACGCGGAGATGTAGATCCTTCGGTGGCTGAAGTCGCAGGGTTTATATCGCCAAATCCGCGTGGAGTTGGGCCCATGACCCGCGCAATGCTAGTTAGAAACGTTGTGATGGCTGCAAGCTAGAAACGGGACCTGATCGCCCATAGATCTGGGAATACCGGGTTGAAAAGGGTACTTGCCAAGTAGCCTGCCCCGGAAGATCCTCCAGAGCCAATCTTGTGACCAATGGTGCGCTCGACCATCTTGACGTGACGATAGCGCCACTCCTGTAGTCCTTCGTCCAAATCAACCAGGGCTTCGCCAATCATGGATGCCTCCGGGTCATCGCGGTGAAGCTCTATCAGAATCTCCTGAAGGCCCTCGTGCGGCTCCCAGGCTACGCTTACATCTCTCGATAGCAACTCTTCGGGTATTGGTTTCCTCGAGTTGAAATAATGCAGCGCTGAGTCCCAAACTGACTTACGCGCCATGGCAGCTTCAACTCTTGCTCGGGCAGGAGATCCAGCAATTAGGTGCTCGGCCATTCCCATGCCGGACTTAGAATCCGCTTTTGCCCCGGCCTGGTCTCTTCTTCCCAGCACAGCCTCTATTTCGCGAAACTGAGCGGATTGGAATCCGCTTGCAGAACTTAGGCGTTCCCGAAAAGACTTGAATTGCAACGGTGTCATGGTCTCAAGGATGTCCAGTTGCGAAACGCAAGTCTTCATGATTGTGCGGACTCGACCCAATATCGCCATGGCTCGGTGGGAGTTACCTTCTTCTAGACAGACCTGCATCGCGGCAACTTCGTGGAGTATCTGTTTGAACCAAAGCTCGTATACCTGGTGGATGGTTATAAATAACGGCTCATCGTGCTCGGGCCCATCGCTTAGCGGCTGCTGCAATTCAAGTAGCTCATCGATTTTTAAGTAAGAAATATAGGTGACGTGCTTATTCTGTTCCACGGTTATCCATTCACTTTGTCTAAGGTCTTCGCGGTGAGCATTCTGCCGAGCTCAATTTGATTTTTTGCTTTGTGGAAATCGAGCCTTCCCACTGAATCTATTGGTATCTCGACCATCACGTCCGGCGGGTAGCCGGCGGTTCGATAGCGAGTAATCAGGACTTGCATTGTTTCGATTGCCCCGTTCAGCACAACGAAAGTGCTTATCCCCCTGGGAATTTTAGCCAGCATTGAGGTTTCTGTACCGACGTCTGTGGCTTTGGCGTCGCTTGAAATTAACAGTGGGGCCCCGAGCGAAGCCGTGCTTTGCCCTGAAAGTGAAATTGCCACCAGCAAGTCGGCATTATGCGAGGCCAGTGGGGCAATGGGCAACGGGTTTAGCAGCCCACCGTCGGCCATCAGCCTGCCCCCAATCGTTACTGAAGAAATCAAACTTGGAATCGCTATTGATGCTCGAATTGCGGCATCCAGCGGACCTTTTTGAAACCAAACTTCCTTGGACTGCATTAGATCGGTTGCCACCGCAGTGAAGGGTATGGGTAGATCCTCGATTTTTACCCCGCCCAGCATCTTACGAACCTTGTTCATGACTCGTTCTAACTTGATCGGTCCCGGTGTTTTTATTGATGGATCAATAAGCCTGATGACATCGCGCTGAGATAGCTTGGTAACCCAGTCGGCGAACTCTTCGAGATGACCGGCGGCGTAGAGACCGCCAACCATGGCGCCCATGCTAGTCCCGGAGATGCTTGTTATTTCGTATCCTCGCGCTTCGAGCTCGCGAATCGCTCCAATGTGGGCGTACCCTCTAGCGCCGCCGCTTCCAAGTGTTAGAGCAACGGTGGGCATTCAGGTAACCCGGTTCTGGTCCTGTGCAATGTTTTGGTATCCACCGCTTGCTACCAAGTCCCGCAACCGCAAAAAGCCCTCATATACTTCGGTGTAGCTGGTGGCAAGCGGGGAGATTGCTACTCGAATTGCGTTGGGTTCGCGATAGTCAGGGATAACCTTTGAGATTTTTCGCATGGCATAGGCGATTTGTCTTGCATCCGGGTGGGTCAGGATGATGTGGCCGCCTCTAAGTGAAGCTTCCGCAGGCGAGGCGATCTCAAATCCCAGCGGCTCTAACCACTGCTTGAATAGGTCGATCATCAACTCTGTGCCTATAGCGGCCTTCTTTTCAATAAGGGCAATTCCGGCACGTTCGATCATCTCGTAGGCAACCTCAACAGCCCTGATGCCAATGATTGAGGGGCTAGCAATCTGGTAGCGCCTAATGGTGTCCGCTGGATCAAAGTCTGGCCCCATTTCAAATTGCATTTCCTGAGCAAACCAGCCCTGAATTGGAACTCTCAGCTCGGTCTGGATTGCCTTCGAGACAAAGAGCCAAGCCGGTGAACCTGGTCCGGAGTTGCCATATTTGTAGGTGCAGCCAACCGCCAGATCGACGCCGTTTTTTTCAAAATCAAGCTGGATAGAACCGGCAGCATGGGAACAATCCCAAACCACAAGGCCGCCGTGTTCGCGAACCAAATCAGTTATCGCTTTGAGGTCTTGTCTGGCGCCGGAACGGTAGTTGATTGCCTGAAGAGTGACCATCGCGACATCGTTGTTTAGGTGCTTAGCAAGCTCGGAGGCAGTTACTCTTTCGAACTCAGACTCGATCTCAACTGCCCCGGGTCCGCCGGAACCATCGGTGTCTAGGGTTACTAGTTTGAGCCCCATTGCTTCGGCGATACCCGCCAAAACGTAACGGTCTGTTGGGAAGTTCGACGAATCAATAATGACTGTCTTGCGGCCTGGCCTGGCCTTTATGGCCGCGACGCACAGCTGGTAGAAGTTCACGCTGGTGGTGTCGCAAACCAGGGTTTGACCGCTACCTGCTCCAAGCACGGCACGGGCCAAGAGGTCTCCTGCCGGCTGAGCTTGGTCGATCCAGTGCGACCAGCCGTCGACTAGCTCTGGACCCCACTCGTTGGTTAAAAACTTATTGACCTCTTCGATTGTGCGTTTTGGAAGCCTGCCAAGTGAGTTGCCATCGAGGTAGCAGACTTCGGGGTCTGTAATTACAAACTCGTTGCGAAAGCCTGCTAGTGGGTCGCTGGCGTCGAGCTGTGCAACTTGATCGGCAGTGATCTGATTGTGGTCGGTCATGTAGTTACTCTATTGCTAAACCAGGAGCTGGTGCTTCGCCAAATCCGTGTAGAGCGGAGTGGTCTTGACTAACTCTGAGTGGGTACCAATACCCACCACTTTTCCATGTTCCAACACAATTATTTGGTCCGAATCAACCACGGTGGAGAGTCGATGAGCAATGACCAGTAGTGTGCGGTCGTGAGCGACCGCATCGATGGCCTCCCGCATTCTTTGCTCGTTTGGCCCATCCAGTGCGCTGGTTGATTCATCAAGCAGCAAAATCTCAGGGGAAGCTAGAAGAGCCCTGGCAATCGCCAATCGCTGACGCTCGCCACCGGAGAGCATTATGCCGTCCTCGCCAACCTGAGCGCCTATGCCCTTGGTGTCGCGCTTTAGGACCTCGCTTAGGTTCACCTGCTTTAGGACCGCTTCCAACTCTTCATCGGTAGCATCAGCTTTCCCGAGTAGCAGGTTGTCTTTTAGGGAACCTGCCAACACTGGGGCATCCTGTTCGACATAGCCCAATTGTTGACGCAAGGACTCTCTGGAAAACTCAGTTACGGGTTGACCGTCAAGCAATATCTGTCCGTCGGTCGGCTCGTAGAAGCGCTCTATCAGCGAGAAAATTGTTGACTTACCAGCTCCGGAGGGGCCAACCAGTGCGATGCGAGAACCTCTGGCAATTTTTAGGTTGACGCCCTTGATGATGCCCTCGGGCTCTTCGCCGTCGTCCGAGGCATAGTGGAAATGCACGTTCTGGAATTCGATGGCTGTCGAGTTGGTGCCTTTTCGAGGAAGTCTGTCCCCGCCGGGCTCTTCTTCGTCCAGGTCCATGATCTCTTTGATTCGAGCCAGGGCCCCAAGGGCACCCATTACCGAGGTGTAAGCACCAAAGGCGGAGATAAGAGGGCCAATCATGAAAACCAGCAAAATCACAAAGGTAACTAGCGATGCAATGGTCGTTGAACCGTTTGCTACTCGCAGGCCACCTAGCCCAAGCACGATTATGAATGCGCTGTTGAATGCCACTTGTGCGATGGGCGCGACAACAGCTGAGAGCCTTGCAATGCTGAGGCCTTGGTCGTAGGCAGCTTCGGCATCCTTGTAAATTTCTTCGGTTTCGCGCTGCTCCGCACGGGAGGCACGAATTGTTCGAATAGCGCTCAGCGCACGCTCAACCGCGGCACTCATCTCACCGACTCGCATTTGCGCCTTGGTGGTTGCTGATCGAATCCTGCGACCAGTAAGTGAAATCGCCCCAACCGCTACAGACACAACCAACAGCGTGGTTCCAAGCAAAATGGGGTCAATGAATGCCATAACCACGATTGCGCCGACAAACTGAATCAGGCCTCCAAGTGCGTCAACTAGCCCCTGAGTCAGGACGGCCTTCAGGAGAGTTGAGTCAGAGCCGACTCGGGACACTAGGTCTCCGATACGTCGACGGTCGTACTGCCAGATCGGGAGACGAAGCATTCTGGCAACCAAAGCTTTTCTGGTGGAAAGTACTACGCCCTCGCCTGTTTTGTAGAGCAGGTAGTACTGAAGGGCATTCACGAGTGCGGAGGTAATGACCAACACCACGATAATTACCGCAAGGGCGGTTGTGTCGAGACTCTCCTGAACTGCGGTTATTAGTTGGCCAATTAGCAACGGCTGACCAAGCGCGAGTGCTGACCCCAACATCGAGAGCACTAGGGCAAGAATTAGGGTGCGACGGTGGTCTTTTAGGTAGGGCAAAAGATCGGATAGTTTGGCACGTGGCCCACGGTATTCGCGGCTCTTCGGGTTTTGGGTTGGATCTTGGTAGTACTCGCTCATTTTTTGTTTACCCTAACTTCTTGTGGAAGCCATCCCCAAATACTCGCTCGTTGATCAGAAAGTTGATTTCTTGAAATGACAGAGCCTTCGTGTAGGCGGTATTTATTGAAAACCTCTCATAATCTAAGTCCTTAAGAGCTGGTTTTATGCCTTTATCTAAAACTCTCAGGAACATCATCGTTGTGTTTGGTTTGCGCGGAAAGTCATCGATGACGGTTCCGCATCCGTAGCCAAAAACTCGTATTGCCAGATCCGCCTGCTCCGGGGTTGTTTTTTCGAGGAAGCCGTTATCTGGGATAGAGATTGCTTCGCGCAGTTCGACGCGCTTTTCCCATATCTGAAAGCAGGTACGTAGATCGTTGCGCTTGGCAATTTTTTCACCAAAGACATCTTCATACTGGACCGCAATGTCGAGATCAAGCACCAGATGAAATTGTGGGTCTAGTCGGTTTTGCACAGACCACTTGCGCCAAGATCGCGGGACTAGAAAAGCGATGTGGTTTGAGAACTTGGCAGCGTGATTAAAAAAAGGCACCGAAAGCGCGTTGTTTCTTCCGAAAGGGGGATTGGAGATAGTGATGAGCCCGGTGGTGGAAGCCATCCATTCCAAAAAGTCAGCTTGAGAGACACTGGGATGCTTGGGGTACTTATCGACCGAGGTAATCGATGTTATGCCGGATTGCCTCAGAGCATCAATGAAGCTTCCTGTGCCGCCTGCCGGCTCCAAGAAAGACTTTTCGGCGGCATTTGGGATTGTCTTTAGGGTGAGGCCAACAAGTTGGCTGGCAAGGGCCTTGGGGGTGTAATACTGCTCGGTTCCGCTAACCCTGCGGTTGCCAAGCTTTTTAGTCATTTACTAAAGATACAAGTGCTAGTGCCCAAGTGTTTCGCTATAGGACAAAGGCAACAGTCCAGTTGCCAGCATCGTCCAAGCTCCATGAGTGATCGTGGCTGCAAAGCTGGGCGAATGAAGTGCAGAATCAATAATTGGATTAGGGCTCTTGGTGCACCCTTCGTTTACCTCTAGGTAGCTAGCAGGATAGCCATTGCAAGTGCCGCCTGGACCGCTTCAGCGCCCTTGTCTTCTTTAGAGTCTGCTAGTCCGGCCCGATCAAGAGCCTCTTGCTCGCTGTTTACGGTCAGAAGGCCAAACCCGATGGGCTTATTGCAATCTAGTTGAACTCGAGTCAAACCTTCAGTGGCAGAAGAGCAAATGTAATCGAAGTGAGGGGTCCCACCTTGAACCACAACGCCCAGCGCAATAACAAGATCCGCACCTTGGTCGAAGGCCCATTTGGCAGCAAGTGGAAGCTCAAATGATCCCGGTGTCATGACCAGTTCAACATTAACAGCGCCAGAGTGTTCAAGCTCATTCTGGGCACCGGCAATAAGTCCATTCATAATCTCAGGGTGCCAAGAAGTTGCAACAATTACGGCTTTCTTGCCGACTGCTGAAACTTTTAGGGTTGGTGCTCCGCTACTGCTCACTGTTCCAGATTAGCGGGTAACTCATGTCCCATGCGCTCGCGCTTGGTAGCTAGGTACCCAAGGTTCTGTTCTTCAAGGCCAACAACTAGTGGCACGGTCTCGGTAACAATGATGCCTGCCTGGTCCAGGAAGTCGCGCTTGTCCGGGTTGTTTGTAAGTAAGCGAACGCTCTCAATACCTAGGTCTCGCAAGATAGCAACCGCCGCGCCGTACTCTCTAGCCTCGCTTGGAAGCCCAAGAGCAAGGTTGGCATCTACTGTATCCATGCCCTGTTCTTGAAGTGCATATGCCTTGAGCTTGTTCAGTAGTCCGATTCCTCGGCCCTCTTGGCCTCGAAGGTAAATAACGACTCCACCGTTTGGCTCAGCGTCAATGGCATCCAGTGCACCGTCCAGCTGAGGCCCACATTCGCACTTAATTGAACCGAATGCCTCTCCCGTGATGCACTCGGAGTGCAGACGGACAAGGACATCTTTCCCGGTTGGATTGCCCGAGATAATCGCTACGTGGTCTGCAGTTGTCTGAACGTCGTAATAGCCACGTACGCGGAAGTCACCATGGTTAGTTGGCAAGTTAGCTTCCGCCTCGAAACGAATCCTGTTACCACTGCTTTTTCGCTCTGGAGAACGCTTTGCCATGTGGTCCTTTAGGTGAGAAATGCTTGTCATAGGCAATTCAAACCTTAAAGCCGTCTGAAATAATTCCTCGCGTTGCATCATTGTGCCGTCATCGTTGACCATCTCGGCCATCATGGCAACCGGTTCAAGGCCAGCTAGTTTCATGAGATCAACCGCTGCTTCGGTATGACCGGACCTCTCAAGTACTCCGCCGTCTTTAGCTCTCAGCGGAAGAACGTGGCCGGGCCTCATTAGGGACATTGGGCCAGACCTGCTGTCCGCCAATACTCTGCCGGTGAGCCCTCTGTCGGCCGCGGATATACCAGTGGTGGCACGGTCGGTCGCATCAACGCTAACTGTGTAGGCGGTCCGGTGCGGGTCTTGAGTGCTCACCCACATCAGCGGCAGGTCAAGTTCGTTGGCTCGCTGCTCGGTCATGGGTGCACAGATATAACCGGAGGTATAGCGAATCATCCAGGCCATCCACTCGGTGGTAGCAAACTCCGCGGCGATTATTGCATCGCCCTCGTTTTCACGATCCTCTGCATCAGTGACCAGCACCGGCTTGCCCGCTTGAAGAGCGGTTAGCACCTCTTCGATACTCGATTGAATAATTTCCATTTACCTGAACTCCAAGAGTCTCTCGATGTGCTTTGCCATTACATCAACCTCAACGTTGACCTTTGATCCGGACTTTTTAGCCCCCAGCGTTGTTACCTGCAGGGTTTCAGGAATAAGGGAAAGCCCAATTACGTCATCCGCGATCTCATTCACGGTTAGGGATATGCCGTCGAAGGTAATCGAACCCTTCATCACTACGTATCGCAAAAGCTCTCGAGGGACTCGAATTCTCACCCAATCCCAGTTGTCACTGGTCTCACGCGAGACGAACTCGCCAACTCCATCAATGTGGCCCTGGACAACGTGTCCGCCATAACGAGTCTTTGCGTTCATGGCGCGTTCCAGATTTATCGGGTCACCAATTTGAACCTCACTAAGGCTAGTTAGCTTGATGGTTTCCATCATCACGTCCGCGGTGAAGCCATTTTCGTCAATCTCGATTGCGGTCAGGCAAGTGCCGGAGCAAGAAATCGAATCGCCGCGCTTGAGATCTTCCAGCACCATCTTGCTGGTGATTGTTAGACGCAGTGCGTCTGTCTGCTTGGTAATTCCGGTTACGGTTCCAAGCTCTTCAATGATTCCGGTGAACACTAGGCGCTCCTTGCTCTGATGAAAATGTCGTTTCCAAGTTGTTTGGTCTCAAGCAGCTGAAGCTGTGCCGCCTCTTTAATGTTTGTAATTCCGATTTGACCAAGGGCCGTGTTTGGTCCACCAAGCAGGAACGGTGCTAAGTAGACGATGAACTCATCCACAAGCTTGGCTTCAACGAACGCACTCGCCAGCCTCGGCCCACCCTCAACAAAGACGTGCTTGATTCCCTGATTCCAGAGCTGCCGAAGCGCATCATGCAGGTCACGGGTTTTAATCTGGACAGTTTTTGCCCTGTCGTTGAAAAGACGCAAGTGGTTCGGTAGTTCAGATTCGCCCACCACTATTCGAATCGGCTGATCTGCAAAATAACTGCCGTCTGGTTTTCTGGCTGTGAGTTCCGGGTCATCGGTCAGTGCCGTGTTGGTACCGACCAAAATGCTGTCCGCGCTTGCGCGCCTACTGTGAGTATCTGCTCTGGACTCAGGGCCACTAATCCACCGGCTAGTGCCGTCAGCAGCGGCGCTGCGGCCATCTAGAGTGCTCGCCCACTTGAGTGTTACAAAGGGCCTACCGAGCCACTTAGACCGCAGCCAAACACGGTTCTGCTCCTCGGCTTGATTTAGCATTACGCCTGGAATCACTTCGACACCGGCAATTTCAAGCATCTTCGATCCGTTGCCCGATTCTTGGCCTGGGTCGGTGGAAGCGAACACCACTCGACTGACACCAGCTTTGACAAGCGCCACTGTGCAGGGGCCAGTTTTACCCTGGTGGTTGCAGGGCTCCAGTGTGACCACAGCGGTGTGGTCCTCCAGAGATTTGCCGGGAAAATCTTTGGCAAAATTATCTAGAGCCATCGACTCAGCGTGCTCAGTGCCCGCGCCTTTGTGCCAACCCTCGCCAACGATGTCGCCTGCCGGGTCCAAAATAACTGCGCCCACCTGAGGATTTACTCCGGTAGAAGGCCCATTGAGAGAAACCGCCAGGGCGCGCAGCATCGCAGATTCGTATTGCTCTACGCTCGGCATCTTGCCCTCTCGGTCCTGTCAACACAGAACCGCGGGCGCGGAAAATAAGAGGGAGCAAATAGCGCCCTAGTTCTTCTCTCATCCGGACTTTAACCGTCGGCCTTGGAATTTCACCAAGTCAACCGCCTGGAGTCTCATCGCTGGTTGCGATGTTCCCAGCCGGGTCGCGGACTATAACCGCCGGTTCAGATTTTCACTGACCCCGAAGAACTGTGCTTGTGTAAAACAATACTCTTTTGGGCTGATAAATTCCTTAGACTGGGGTTACCAAGCCCAGGTTTTCATATACCTCCCTGAGGGTTTTTTCGGCAGTTTCGTTAGCCCTGTCCGCTCCCAGGGCAAGCAGTCGGTCCAATTCAGCTGAATCTTCCAGTAGCTCATTGGCCCTGGTTCTAATTGGCTCAAGGGCGGAAACCACCACTTCGGACAGCTCAGCCTTGAGCGCGCCGTAGCCACTGCCGGAAAGGTCTGCTTCAATTTTGGAAATCGGGTCTCCAGTAAGAGCGGAGTATATGCCAAGGAGGTTAGAAATACCGGGCTTATTTTCCGGATCAAACTTAATTTCGCCGTCGGTATCAGTGACGGCGGACTTGATTTTCTTGGTTATCTGACCTGGCTCATCCATCAGGTTTATGAGTCCTTTGGGGTCTGCAGCAGACTTTGACATTTTTGCTGTGGGTAGCTGCAGATCGTAAATCTTGGCGGTTTCTTTTAGGATCTCGGCTTTTGGAATGACGAAAGTTTCACCGTATCGGGAGTTAAAACGCATTGCTAAATCGCGAGTGAGCTCCAGATGTTGCCGCTGGTCTTCGCCAACCGGCACTGCAGTTGGCTGATAAAGCAAAATATCTGCGGCCTGCAACATCGGATATGTAAACAGGCCCACGGATGAATTTTCTGCACCGCCCTTTTGGCTTTTGTCTTTGAACTGAGTCATTCGAGAGGCCTCGCCAAAACCGGTGATGCAGTTCAGCACCCAGGCCAGCTGTGCATGGGCAGGCACATGTGATTGCACAAACAGCGCGCTCTTGGCTGGGTCTAACCCGGCGGCAAGATACTGAGCCGCCGTTCTGCGGGTGTTTTCTTGAATCAGCTTCGGGTCCTGAGGCACTGTGATTGCGTGCAGGTCAACAATCACGTAGTAGGCGTTGAACTGATCCTGCATGGTCACCCACTGAGTAAGAGCGCCCAGGTAGTTCCCAAGGTGAAGGCTTGACGCCGATGGCTGCATGCCTGACAGCAGGTTTGGCTTAGTCATTTCTATTCCTACAGTTCATACTCAACGACAACGGGGGAGTGGTCGCTCCATCTGGTGTCATAGCTCGGTGCTCGATCTACTTGATAAGTCTGGCTGAGTTTTGCTAAACCCGGTGTAGCAAGCTGGTAATCAATCCGCCAACCGGCGTCGTTGTCGAAGGCCTTACCTCTATAAGACCACCAGGTGTAGGGGCCTGGTTGGTCTGGGTGGCTGGTTCTTCCCACGTCTATCCAGCCCATTTGCTGAAAGCCATCGAAATACACGCGTTCTTCTTGCAAGAAACCCGAGTTTTTCAGGTTACCTTTCCAATTTTTTATGTCCAGCTCAGTGTGGCCAACGTTCAGGTCGCCAACGATAACCGCATGCTTGCCTGAATCAATCAGTTCCTGCATCCGAATTGTCATGGCATCTAAAAACTTGTATTTCTCAATCTGCTTGGGGGTGTCGACTTCTCCGGAGTGAACATAGCAACTGATAACAGTTACCTTCTGGCTTCCAACCTCAATTTCAGCCTCGAGCCACCTACCGGCTGAATCAAAATCATCGGGGCCAAGTCTTGTTGTAGTTGACAAGACTTGGTGCTTGGACAGCACTGCAACTCCTGCTCTACCTTTGGCGGTGGCAAGGTCATCAAATATGTTCCAGCCCTCAGCTATCGCAAGGGGGCCGTTTGTTGCAAGTTCAATCAGGTCTTCACTTGGAGCGCGCACCTCTTGAAGGCAGAGCACGTCTGGGTTGGATTCTTGAACCCAGTCGCCCATGTCTTTTCGTGCTGCGGCGCGGACCCCGTTTACGTTTACGCTGGCAATTTTTAGCATCTCCACCAATCTATGAGTTAGATAAGCGCGTAGAGATCTTCACCGCGCACTTCAATCATTATTTTGCCTAGCGCGCTTTTCGCCGGCCCGGACTGGGGTTGGCCAGTATCGGTGTCGAACCTAGCACCATGGCAACCGCAAGCAATCTGATCTTCGCGAACACCGGTAACGATGCAGCCGGCGTGAGTGCAGGTGGCATTAAAGGCACGAAAGGTGTCAAGAGCCGGACGCGTAACCAAGACAGTAAGCGCATCGCTGATCTTGTACTTCATTCCGGAGCCGACCATTACTTCGCTGGTCTTGCCAAGCAATTGCTCGGATGCGGGCGGAGCGGTTTTTTCATCAACCGTCGCGCTCGGGGGATTTGTTTGCACAGGTTCTGCTTCCGAAGCGCAGGCAGCCAAGGTGACAGCAGCGGAGCTGGCAACAATTCCGGTTACAACAGTGCGTCTATTTACAGTCATTGAATTTTCAACAAAAGAACTGGTTACGCTCTTCCGCGCAAGATGGCTTGTTTTACCTCGGCGATGGCCTTGGTTACTTCAATCCCCCTAGGGCAAGCTTCGGTGCAGTTGAAAGTTGTGCGGCAACGCCAGACACCTTCTTTGTCGTTGAGAATATCAAGGCGAACCTCAGCGTCTTCGTCCCTAGAGTCAAAGATGAAGCGGTGGGCGTTCACAATTGCGGCCGGACCAAAGTACTGGCCGTCGGTCCAGAACACCGGACAGCTGCTCGTGCAGGCGGCACAGAGGATGCACTTGGTGGTGTCGTCATAGCGTGCGCGGTCTTCTGGAGACTGTAGGCGCTCCTTTTTAGGCTTATCCGTGGCAACCAAGAATGGGTTGATGTCCATGTAGGCCTGGTAGAACGGTGTCATGTCCACAATCAGGTCTTTTTCTACCGGTAGACCCTTGATCGGCTCCACGTAGATTGGCTTAGAGATGTCAAGGTCCTTAATCAGGGTCTTGCAGGCAAGTCGGTTTCTACCGTTGATGCGCATGGCATCAGAACCGCAAACACCGTGAGCACAGGAACGGCGGAAGGTTAGCGAACCGTCTTGCTCCCATTTTATTTTATGAAGTGCGTCTAGTACTCGATCGGTTCCCGACATCTCAACATCAAAATCAACCCATTTTGGCTCGGTATCATTTTCTGGGTCGAACCTTCTAATGATCAGTGTGACCTTGAAGGATTCAATCGTTGGGACGGACAGTTCGGCCATTAGTACTTACGCTCCATCGGTTGGTAGTTGGTGACAATGACCGGCTTCCAGTCAATCTTCATGTCGGTGCCGGTGGTCTTGACGATCTTGTCTTGCTTATAAACCATGGAGTGAACCATGAAGTTCTTGTCGTCTCGCTCGGTGTAGTCCTCGCGCAGGTGAGCACCACGTGATTCTCGGCGCTCGCGGCAAGCAACAACTGTCACTTCGGCAAGCTCCAGCAGGAAGCCCAGTTCGATGGCTTCTAGTAGGTCGGTGTTGAATCGTTTGCCCTGGTCTTGAATCGAGATGTTCTCGTAGCGCTTGCGAAGCTCTTGGATTTTCTCCATTGCCTCGTTCAGGGTCTCTTCGGTTCTAAACACCTGAGCGTTTTTGTCCATTGATTCCTGAAGTTCCTTGCGAAGCTGGGCGATTTTTTCCTTGCCCTTTGCCTTACGAATCTTGGCGATCATGGCAATGACATCGTCCGCTGCATTTTCTGGCATTGGGACCTGGGTTGCGGTCTTGGCGTATTCCACCGAGTACTGCCCAGCACGCTTACCAAACACGTTGATATCCAGCAGCGAGTTGGTTCCCAAACGATTTGCACCGTGCACTGAAACACAGGCACACTCTCCGGCGGCATAGAGTCCAGGGATAACGGTGTCATTGTCTGCAAGAACTTCGGCCTTGATGTTGGTAGGGATGCCGCCCATTGCGTAGTGAGCGGTTGGGAAAACCGGCACCTGCTCTGTGTAGGGCTCTACCCCAAGGTAGGTTCTTGCAAACTCGGTAATGTCTGGAAGCTTTGCGTCAATAACTGCTGGCTCCAGGTGGGTTAGGTCAAGGAAAACGTAGTCCTTATTTGGTCCACCACCGCGGCCCTCGCGAACCTCGTTGGCCATTGCCCTTGCAACCATGTCTCGTGGAGCTAGGTCCTTGATGGTTGGAGCGTAGCGCTCCATGAATCTTTCGCCAGAGGCGTTTCTTAGAATTCCACCTTCACCACGTGCAGCCTCGGAAAGCAGGATGCCAAGACCGGCAAGGCCGGTCGGATGGAACTGATAAAACTCCATGTCTTCAAGTGGGATACCTCTTCTAAAAGCGATCGCAACTCCGTCACCGGTCAAGGTGTGAGCGTTAGAAGTGGTCTTGTAGATCTTTCCAAAACCACCGGTTGCAAAAATGATCGACTTTGCCTGGAAAACGTGAATGTCTCCAGTGGCAAGCTCATAAGCAACGACTCCTGCTGGCTTGCCATCGTTCATTACTAAATCCAGAACGTAGAACTCGTTGTAGAAATCAATACCGAGCTTCACGCAGTTTTGGTACAAAGTCTGCAAGATCATGTGACCAGTTCGGTCGGCTGCGTAGCAACTGCGCCTAACCGGTGCTTTACCGTGGTCTCTGGTGTGGCCGCCGAAGCGGCGCTGGTCAATCTTGCCGTCCGGGGTTCTATTGAAAGGAAGGCCCATGTTTTCTAGGTCGATCACTGCCTGAACCGATTCCTTCGCCAGGATCTCGGCTGCATCCTGGTCAACTAAGTAGTCGCCACCTTTGACGGTGTCGAAAGTGTGCCACTCCCAGCTGTCCTCCTCGACGTTGGCAAGTGCCGCAGCCATTCCGCCCTGAGCGGCTCCGGTGTGACTTCTGGTTGGGAACAACTTGGAGATAACGCCGACTTTGGCTTCTGGGCCGGCTTCGATGGCTGCCCGCATTCCCGCGCCTCCGGCGCCAACGACTAGAACATCAAAGGAGTGGTAGGTGATGTTGTCATCGGTTGCTACTTTTTCCGCCAATTTAATTCCTTTACTTACTGCGCTGGGCAAAATGAGGCCAACAGCTCAGCGGATGCTCCAGCTGGGCAAGGGTCGAATGTGAAGATAACTAGGGTTCCAAGCAGAATCAACAGTGCGCATACTGCCCACAAGGTTGTGGTCAGGGCGCGTCGTACCTTTACTTGATCGGCGTAGTCGTTCACGATGGTGCGCATTCCATTGGTGCCGTGTATCAACGCAAGCCAAAGCATCGCTAGATCCCAAACCTGCCAGAAAGGATCAGCCCATTTGCCAGCCACAAAGGCAAAGTCAATTGCCTTGATCCCATCGCCAAGAACTAGGTTCACTATCAAGTGGGTGAATATAAGGACAATTAGGAGTGGTCCGCTGACACGCATGAACAGCCAGCCATACTTTTCCCAGTTGGCCTGCTTGCGAGTTCGTGGACGCTTTGGTGTCTCGATCGTTACGCTCATCATCAACCCTCTAGTGACCGAACACTCGTGCAAGGTGCATTGGAGTGAATCCTGCAACTGCAATCACCGTGACTGCAATTACAACCCAGAACATAACGCTCTGGTATTTCGTTCCCTTGGACCAGAAATCAATCGCGATGACGCGCAATCCATTTAGACCGTGGAACAAGATCGCTCCGACCAAGCCAAGCTCGGCCAGTCCAACCACTGGGGTCTTGTAGGACTCAATAACGATGTTGTAAGCCTCCGGGCTCACTCGAACAAGAGCGGTGTCCAAAACGTGGACGAGAAGAAAGAAAAAGATACCGACGCCGCTAATGCGGTGTAGTACCCAGGACCACATTCCGACTTTGCCTCGGTAAAGGGTTCCTGCTGGCCTTATTGCCAAGCTAGCCTCCATGGATATATCAGATTTTGAATCCAAGTCTAACCCAGTAAAAGCCAACCTTTTGAATCTATGGCAAGAACACCTAGAGTGATTGTGTGAATAAAAACCTGACGGGTAACAAAGAGCATTTTTTTGCGATTATTCCAGCCGGTGGTGTCGGATCTAGGCTCTGGCCACTGTCAAGAGCAAGCGCCCCAAAGTTTCTGCACGATCTGACAGGATCCGGCCAAACGCTTCTGCAGGACACCTGGGATCGTTTGACCCCTTTGGCTGGAGACCGAATGATGGTTATCACCGGAGACATTCATGCGGCAAGCGTCGCTAAGCACTTGCCGCTGCTGAATGAGGCAAACCTAATTCTTGAGCCATCCCCGAAAGACTCAACCGCGGCAATTGCTCTGGGGGCAGCGGTCCTTTACAAAAGAGACCCGGAAGTAATAGTTGGCTCCTTTGCTGCCGACCATGTGATTAAGGACCAAGAAAAGTTCTTGAGCGCGATCGAAACATCGATTGACCTGGCGGCCACCGGAAAGCTGGTCACCATCGGCATAGTGCCGTCCGAAGCATCCGCGGCTTTTGGATATATCAAAAAAGGCGCTGCACTTGACGTCAGCGGCGGCTTTGAGGTTGCTGAGTTTATTGAAAAGCCAAACATCCAAAAGGCCAGGGGGTTTGTGTCATCAGGAAAGTATCTCTGGAACGCCGGGATGTTTATCGCTCCGGCAAAGCTGCTATTAGAAGTACTTGCAAAGACTCAACCAAAACTTCACGCCGGCGTCATGGAATTAGCCGCACACTGGGACACTGACCTGCGGACCGCGAAGCTGGAGTCAATTTGGCCAGGACTTGAAAAGATCGCCGTCGACTACGCGATCGCAGAACCGGCAGCCGAAATGGGCCTGGTAGCAGTGGTACCAGGCGATTTTGAATGGCACGATGTTGGCGATTTTGCTGCGATCGCAGAATTGCAGTCTCAGGGCAATAGCAACAACTTGGCAGTGCTTGGCAGCGCCAAGGTCCTGTCCGATTCCTCCTCAGGAATTTTGGTTAGCGATACCAACCGTTTAGTTGCCCTGATTGGGCTCGAGGACATAATCGTGGTGGACACACCAGACGCGCTATTGGTAACCACCAAAGACCATGCTCAAAGGGTCAAGGCCTTGGTTGACGCCTTGAGGCAAACCGGCCATTCCGACCTTCTGTAGCAAAGGTCTCGAATCCGACCTTCTGTAGCAAATGTCTCGAATGGGTAAAGCTTTGAGAATTGAGCTTCAATCTCAATCTCTGGGGATAGTATGTTGACGAAATAGGCGCCATTTTGCGCCCCCACTAATTCAGGAGGAACCTTGAAGCTACGTAATGCATCCGCTGCTTTCGCCCTAATGGGCGTATCAGCACTAGTGCTGTCCGGCTGTGCCGCTGCCCCAGAGGCAGAAACAACCGAGACAGCAACCGCAACCGCAACCGAAACCGAAGCCGCAGCTCCAGCCATTGATTATTTGGCGTGTGCAGTTTCTGACGAAGGTAGCTGGAACGACAAGTCTTTCAACGAGTCTGTATACGACGGTCTAGAAAAGGCTGAAGCAGATCTTGGTGCTCAGATCGCCGACGCTGAGTCAAATACTGCTGAGGACTTTGCTCCTAACCTGCAGGCAATGGTTGACCAGAGCTGCGACATTACATTCGCAGTTGGCTTCAACCTTATTGCTGATGCAAACGCAGTAGCAGCAGCTAACCCAGACATGAACTTCGTAACCATTGATGGTTACTCAGAGGGCAACGCAAACCTAAAGCCAGTTCAATACAACATGGCTGAGTCTTCCTACCTTGCTGGCTATGCGGCTGCCGCTTACTCGACAACCAAGATTGTTGGAACCTACGGTGGAGTTCAGATTCCAGCCGTTACTGACTTCATGGATGGCTTCTACTACGGCGCACTGGCCTACGGTGCAGAAAACAGCGTAGAGGTAACCGTCGTCGGTTGGGACCCAGTTGCCCAGACCGGACAGTTCATCGGTGACTTCGTTCCTAACTCCGGAACTTCAAAGTCAATCGCTGCGGCCCTTCTCAATGAGGGTGCAGACGTATTGTTCCCAATTGGTGGCGACCAGTTCGGTGCCTCATCTGAGGCAATCAAGGAAGCCGGCATTGATGGCGTAATGATCGGTGTTGACAAGGACGTAGCCCTTACCAGCCCAGAGTACGCACCTTACGTGTTGACTTCAGCTGAGAAGCGCATGACTAACGCCGTTTACGACATCATTGCTGAGCTATCAGCCGGCGGAGCATTCGACGGTGAGGCATATGTTGGAACACTTGCGAACGGCGGAACCGGCCTAAGCCCGTTCTATGACTTCGACTCCAAGTTGTCTGACGAGCTAAAGGCTCGACTAGTTGATATCGAAGCCGGAATCAACTCCGGTGAGATTGACCCAAAGAGCTAATTAAAGACTGAAAAGGGCCGTGGGAGGAATCCCGCGGCCCTTTTTGCTTTTGGTTTTTGAAATAGAGTATTTGCACGAGGGAGTGCCTTTTGAAACTTGAACTAAGCGGCATTACGAAGCGCTTTGGCGCAGTAACCGCAAATGAAGCAATTGACTTAGTTATCGAACCCGGCGAAGTCCATGCCCTACTCGGTGAAAATGGAGCGGGCAAGTCCACTCTTATGAACGTCCTCTACGGTCTTTACACCGCAGACGAGGGACACATCGAAATTGATGGCGTAAAGCAGAACTTTTCTGGTCCCGGTGATGCGATGGCAGCCGGCATCGGCATGGTGCATCAGCACTTCATGCTCATTCCAGTTTTTACTGTCGCCGAGAACGTAGCCCTAGGCCACGAGCCGACAAAAGCTTTCGGAGTCATTGACTTAGCTACGGCGAAAAAGCGAGTTTTGGAGATCTCTGAGCGCTTTGGGTTCAACGTTGACCCCGACGCACTTATCGAAGATCTTCCAGTCGGAGCGCAACAGCGAGTTGAAATCATAAAGGCGCTTTCCAGAGACGCCAAAGTTCTAGTGCTGGACGAACCAACCGCGGTTCTAACGCCTCAGGAAACAGACGAGCTGATGGAAATTATGCGTCAACTTGCCAAGAGCGGCACATCGATTGTTTTTATCACCCATAAGCTCCGCGAGGTAAGGGCGGTCGCCGATCGAATCACCGTTATTCGACTCGGAAAAGTTGTGGGCTCAGCAAAGCCAGACGCATCCACCACCGAACTGGCTTCTTTGATGGTTGGCCGCGAAGTTATCCTGACGGTCAACAAGAAGCCAGCAACACCAGGAGACGTGATCCTCGATGTTGAGCACGTTACCGTCTTGGACGATCGCTCTCAAAAAGCAGTAAATGATGTCAGCTTTGAGGTTCGGGGCGGAGAAATTCTGGCTCTTGCCGGCGTGCAGGGCAATGGCCAAACTGAGTTGGCAGAATTCTTGCTCGGACTTCGCAAGCCAATCGGCTCAAAGGCCAAGTCAACCCTGAATGGTAGGGAAATCA
>Ga0307983_1000061_pt1 | contig 63361 bp, 90 predicted proteins | sample OrgLakmetagen991_FD_201845 | JGI IMG/M metagenome (GOLD analysis project Ga0307983, IMG submission 201845) | Saline water microbial communities from Organic Lake, Antarctica - #991 | ecosystem: Environmental > Aquatic > Non-marine Saline and Alkaline > Saline | place: Antarctica: Organic Lake...
CTAGCACCTCCATGAGGCTGGCCCCGAGGCTGGCCCAGAGGCTGGCCCCGAGGCTGTCCCTGAGGCTGACCCAGAGGCTATCCCCGAGGCTGCCCCTGAGGCTGACCCCGAGGCTGGCCCAGAGGCTGGCCCAGAGGCTGTCCCTGAGGCTGTCCCTGAGGCTGTCCCTGAGGCTGGCCCCTAGCCTCTCTCCCAGATCAAGTTTCATCTAGCACCTCCATGAGGCTGACCCCGAGGCTGGCCCCGAGGCTGGCCCTGAGGCTGACCATGAGGCGGGCCCCGAGGCTGTCCCTGAGGCTGGCCCAGAGGCTGGCCCCGAGGCTGTCCCTGAGGCTGGCCCCGAGGCTGTCCCCGAGGCTGCCCCTGAGGCTGGCCCTGAGGCTGGCCCCTAGCCTCTCTCCCAGATCAAGTTTCATCTAGCACCTCCCTGAGGCTGTCCCAGAGGCTGCCCCAGAGGCTGCCCCAGAGGCTGACCCCGAGGCTGGCCCTGAGGCTATCCCTGAGGCTGTCCCTGAGGCTGGCCCAGAGGCTATCCCAGAGGCTATCCCCGAGGCTGTCCCTGAGGCTGTCCCTGAGGCTGGCCCCTAGCCTCTCTCCCAGATCAAGTTTCATCTAGCACCTCCATGAGGCTGCCCATGAGGCGGGCCCAGAGGCTATCCCCGAGGCTGACCATGAGGCGGGCCCTGAGGCTGGCCCCGAGGCTGGCCCTGAGGCTATCCCTGAGGCTATCCCCGAGGCTGCCCCTGAGGCTGACCCCGAGGCTGGCCCAGAGGCTCTCTCCCAGATCAAGTTTCATCTGGCACCTCACGAACTTGCGACGATGTCGCTGTCCGGGATACCCCCATTGATAGACTCATGGGCCTCGGCGCACGTCAGCACATGCGGTGGAACCTGGATGTAGTACACCCGGTCGGTGCTGCTATCACCACATGCCAGCCACTTGCGCCCGTCCTTATCCTCCAACAGGGCGCGCATGATCGACGCGCCCTCGTAGGCGGTGTAGACGTCGGTATCGACCTGGGTGGCCCCGATCTCACGGACGTAGCGACCCCCTCCGCTACCAACCCGATCCCCAGCCGAATCAACCTCCTCGTAGCACCAGAGCGACTGCAGGGTCGTCCGCACGTCCTCATCCACCTCGGGGTCCTGGATGACTTCCAGCGTTATCTCCCACGGGCGATCGATCAACGGGCCCAACCGTGAGGGAATACGCACGCCATGTACCGCATACACGGCGTAGCCATCACGGTAGAGGAGGGCCGGACCGTCGTCACAGTGAAGCTGCCCCGCCTCGTCGTGCTCGGCCTTGACCGGCCGCTCAGTCATGAGGCAGTAGTTCGTGTAGGGGTAGACAGGGCCGGTGCTCTTGGCCAACGCATCCCAGACCAGCAGGAGTTTCTCGTCCTCTGGCTTGTACATGTGCCTCTTCAGCTCACGACAGAACATGAAGAAGGACAGCCAGTTGCTCTCCAGGTTGCCGTCCACGCACGAGAACTGCACCCTGTCCCCCGTCGACTCATAGATCGTGCGCACAGCCTGGGCTGGCGAGTCGAACCAGACGAACTGCGGAACAGCCTTTTTCTGTCTCTTGTAGAGTTCGGCCATCGCCTGCTCTGCGGTCGGGCGATCAGATGGTTCGCTCGACCACCCGATCGCCATGTAGCGGTTGAAAAACTCCTCACGCAGGGTCTCCTGCTCGGGTGTCAGTTTCTCGATAAGCTCGGTCATTTTCAATTCCTCTCCTAAAAAGCCCCGCCGGTCAGGGCGGGGCTCGCGTGTTTTTCTTTATCTATGAGTGCTAACCATTGGTCTTCTCACGCTCCTCGTCGGTGTAGGCCATCGAAGCCTGCACCTGATCGGCTGTCAGGCCTCGCGATGTAGCACTGCGTGCACGAGTAACCGAGCTGCCGGCCATCGCGTAGGCAACGCCGACGTTATGAGCGGCGAAACTCATCACCCGCGCACCACCGACACCAAGGCCCTCGCCAGCGGCGAAGGCATCGATGTTGGCCGCCAGGAAGGTGAAGTTCCAGCTGAACTCATCCTCCTGCTTCTTGATCATCTGCTTGATCTGCTCGCCCGTATACTCCTTCGAGCTATTCTCCTGACCGTCGGTGACGATCACGAAGACAACCAGGCCTGGGCGTTCGTCCTCGGGCTTGTGCTTCAGGTACTCGCCGGTCTCGACGATGGCCTTGCCGATGGCGTCGTTCATGGCTGTCCTGCCACGTGGCACCAGCTTGTAGGCGTTCGGGACAGCGATGCCCAGGTCGACAGCCTTGTAGACCGGCTCGTACTTGTCGTCGAACTCGGTCAGCGTGAGAGTGCACCGGCCGGGCGCACCAGCCTGATCCTCGATGAACTGGTTGACGCCTCCCTCGGCGTCATCCTTGATCGCAGTCATCGAGCCTGAGCGGTCGACAACCATCGTGATGTGCGTGTAGTTCTGATCCATGTGGTCTCCGAATGCTGAGATAGTAGTGGTGTTGGTGCCCTTTTGCAAGGGCGTGGACGGCGTCCCGCAGGCTCTGCAGGGTGGCGTGGTCACCGACCCCGGTGTGGTCCACCGGTTGGCGGATGTGGCCGGGGCGGAATGCAATGGCAGCGAGGTCGAGATGGGCCAGTGCTTCGAGGAAGTGCTCCTTAGCCATCAGGTCGAATGCATCCTCAACAATGTCCCCATTGAATAGGATCTCCTTGCGGAGATCCGTGATGGCGTTGCTAACGGACTCCATGTCGTCGGTCGTGAGCTGCTTATCCTCGTCGTCGAGCGTGTGCAGCAGGTCCTCAAGCTCAAGGGCGCTCATGAAAACTCTCCTACGATGTAATCCCAGGTGCCCTCGCCGTGGCCGACGCAGTGCCTGCCCAGATTGTGGCGTAGCAGGCCTTCGGGCCCTCGCTCGCTGTGGTTTGCCCGATGAAAGTGCTCCTCATCCTTGTAATGGCCCTTCCCCAGCTCAATCCAGTCATCCTCAGACCAGTCGGGTTTATGTGGCACGTGCCTCTCGGTGATGACATCCAACATCTCCTCCGGGGTGATCTCCGCCTCGTACTCGTTGAAGATCTTGGCGTCGTGACGACCAAACCACCCCTTCCAATCGTCGAATGTTCGGATGCCCAGGTCGGGGTGGATGTGCAGGCTGAAGCACCAACCACCACTGCTCTTACCAATGTGGATCTCCTCCTTCACGGTATCAGCCCCACAGTGGGGGCACTTGGTGGTGTTTTTGGTGTGCAGGTAGTAGTTGGTGCCCATCAGTCCCCCTTCAGCAGCGGGCAGATGGCGGGCTCGTCCTTGTTCGAGATGAGCTTCTCCCTGCCGGTCAGCTCTTTCTCTTCGATCTCTTCGATATGGGTCATGGTTGGATCCTTCGATGGTTGGGTGAAAATAAGAGACGTCTCTTATTTTCAGGGGGACCCCGTGGGCTGTACACCTACCAGAAATGGGTCATAGCCTGAGGGTACCTTTCATAAAGAGTGTTTCAGTTGGATGACTACTCTTGCGAAACGGCCTTTTGAGCACTAATGGGGGTAGAGGGGTATTGGTGAAAGAGGGTGTCTGGGACTCGCTCTCATCGCTCCCCACCCTCTCTTCCTTTCGCCGCTCTTTGCGACCGCTTCGCATCAGTACTCCCTACCCCGCTAATAGCCGCCGTGGCCGTTCACCTCTCTTGGCGTAAACCTATGCGGTTATTGACTCTATCTGATTGCGGGCTGTCTCACGGTGCTAGCCAAGGGCCGCCTGTTCGAACGTCTCGAAGGTCATGTGCCAGGTCGACCCACCATCTGCGACGACGGTCATGTCCCACCAGCGCCAGAGGAGGCGCTTCTGAGGGAGGTAACGCACCTCCCTCTGGCTACTCAGCTGGGTCAGGATCCGGTAGCGGCTGCGCGTTGATGACTTCCCCGCACCAAGAGCACACATCCCCATGGTAGGTCTCCCTCTCTTCTCTGAATCGTTCAAGAACCTGAACGAACGACCCTCGACCCTCTATCTCGACTTCGCCCGGTATACACACCGGGCCTGTGAACCGCGAGTACCTGGGTTCGAAGTTGTGCTTCTGCCCACCCTCGTAGCAGTACTTACCGAACATCAGAGAGCCTCCTTCAGCTCGAACCGCATCTGCTCGATGCGACTCAGCACGTAGTAACGACCGGCCTGATGCTCGTCGTGGTAGACGTTGTACAGATGCTCGATCGCATCATCGATGCCACCCGAGTCGTTGTACGGCTGCTCGTGCTCGTCGAGGTAGGTGTAGATGTCGTGGACCACCGCTTTGACCAGATGGTCCAGCTCAGTAGCCGAGCCCTCGACCTCGATCGCGATGTCCTGCTCGGTGATGCTCAGGTCCATTACTGGGCCTCCCTGTTGTTGTTGTTCGAGTTCTTCGACCTTGGCCACCAATTTGTCGATATTGGTCTTGACACCAGCCGGCGTCAGACCATCCAACTCGTGAACCGAAATGTTTGCAACCTCGACCCTCACGTTCTCGTGCTTCTTCGTTGGTACTCCTAAATGTGACAATCAATAACGGTCAGCAGGGTCAACTCGGGCAGCGAGTCGAGCAGCTTGGCGTGCTCCACGACCCAGTCAGCTTCCTCCTTCTCATCAGCGACGCAGGCCCACCAGCCCAGCTTGCCCTTCTCATACCACTCGCCGTCCTTCAAGACCGCGAAGGTGCTGGTGGCGCCACTGCGGGCCCTGTGCACGTAGACATCACTGCTGCACAGGAAGTCGTCGATCTTGCTGAATATGCCCGAGCCCGTGTCCGACTCGGAGAAGCGCTTCACTGCCTCCTGATCATGATAGAGCGTACGGGCGACATCGATGTTGTGACCGGGGTCATCCAGAAGCCGCTTGAAGCTGGTGATCAGGTACTCCGCCACCGGCAACGTATCCAGTCGCTGAGCCCTGTGAGCTGCAACCACCTGTGGCCAGTCCAGGCTCTCAGGGGCATTGGGCTCACCCGAGAGCGGATGTGCTTTCTTGGCTTTCACGAGCATCGACACACCGACGCGGCGACACACCTGATCGACAGGCTCGTCGACCAGGTCGAAAAGCGTGCCCTCATCCTTGGCTGCGAGGAACTTCTGCCAGGTAATGACCTTTGAGAGGTCCAGGCCCGCACAGGCGTCGCGGACTTGCGACCACCGTTCGAAGGCCCTCAGGCCAGCCTCGTTGCGCATGCCCTCCCAGTCGATGTCACCCTTCAGGGCCTGATCGGCGTGGGTGCCATCCCGGTAGTTGTCTTCATTGTCATTGAGCCACGACGGGCGACCACGACGGGCGACCAGGGCGTTCTCCTTCAGCTTGAAGAATCCTGCCCACCGACCCCCGATCTGAAACCAGTCCCATTTCGCTCGGGGGTTCTCCCAGTAGCCGCGCACATCGTCCTGCGACACATCACTGAGCTGCGGGTACGCGGCGGTGGCCGCTGACTCGGTGTCGAACCACTCGTCGATATCGGCCTCGAAGCCAAACACGCGGAACTTGAGGTACTCCTTCCGGCAGTCACCCATGTTGTTCTCTTGAAACGGGATGAGCTGCTCTTCCGGCTCATCGCCGATGACCATAACTGTGAAATGGCTCATCTATCCTCCATAAAAGAAGCCCCGGCTACTACCAGGGCTTAGAGTTTGAAATGGCACGCCCAGAGGGGTTCGAACCCCCGACGACGCTGGGTTAGAATCCAGCCGCTCTGCCGCTGAGCTATGGGCGCTTTAAATCCTGAACTGCCGCCCGCACCGAGAGCAGTGGTACAGATGGAGGTGACACGGGTATCCGTCGCCACCGCAACCCTTGTGGTAGTCGTGCTGGTCGAAGTACCTCCGCGAGAACTCGCAGAGGCTGCCATCGTCGACGGTCAGCTGGTTGGTGAGGAATCTCCACCACAGCTTGAAAGCGCTCATGCCCTCAGGGCTTGGGCTCATACCCTTCATCCCCTTCTCGTACCTGCCTGTAGGCTTGGCAGTCCTCATCTCCACTCCTCATCGAATCGACATAAAGGGTGTGATTCGGGTTCCTGGTGATGTTGGCCTGTATACGACGAAGACAGGTTGCCTTCTTCGGGCAGCTGTCGTCATTGCAGCGGGCGGTGTCTGATGAGAGAACGTATCCTTCATAGCGGATCATGGCTACCCCTTCTCGGCAAGAAGCTTCGAGTATTCAGCAGGATAATGGTGGTACAGGAACGGCTTCCGGGTGAAGAAGCGCCAGAGCAGGCCGCAGAGCCAATGCCGGCCAAGCTTGGTGCGGGCATGATGGTGGTGCTTCCACCGGATGCGGGGAGGCAGCCCCACCACCACATCGCTACGATGCAGGGCGCGATGGTGATGATAGCCCTCCTTGGCACCGGTCGGCTTACCCCAGCGAGACCAGACCCGCGGGCTCCCGAAGGTGAGCGTCGGAAGCCCGAACCGTGCACCGATGACCTGGGCCGCTGCGCCGCCCAGGCTGTGTCCGACAACGCCGTGCAGCCGCGCTGGGTCGATGTGTCGTTCACACAGACCGGCGACCACCATATCCGCGTGGTCGGAGAACCCGCTATGGGCCCTCCCACCACACACGCTCACCGCCCGGGTGTAGATGCCTTCGAAGTTCTGTTCCCAATCCCGCTCGTCATCAGTGCCCAGGATATAGAGCCAATCGTTCTCGATCCTGAACACCGCGTTGGCGTGATGTTCGAGCTTCTGCCAACCACCACCCTGCAACATATTGTAGGACTGGTGCAAAGTCTGCATGTGTGCCTGTATACTGCTGATATCAAACATAGGTGTTTACCCTGGCAGGGTGGTTTATGTAAAATCCGCCACCACTGCGGCGCTGTCCTGCATACGCGACATTAGCTATCGCGTAGCATAGTTCTGAGTGTTGTTCCCATGTTGTCATAGTTTACTCCTCGTTTCTGGCACCTAACAAATGCAACTCAGCAGACCTTCGGCTGCGGGCCTTGAGCGTTAGGTATCCTGTTGATTCCGTATGCTATACTCGATGAAACCATCTTTTGAGTAGATCGGCTCAAGGCCGCATGTCTCCCACTCAGGTACTGCATGCTCCATAGCCAACTCAGCGGCAATAGACCCTATTCCAAGACACGCTTCGCAAGTAATGGCGTCTCCGTCATACGCCTGGCAGCCTGAGCCGTTGCATGCCGCACATCTTACAAGTGGTTTGCTGTTTGTACTTTCCATGCTTTCCTCGTTTCTGGTGCTTAGCACCTAACAGATGTAATGAAGCAGACGCCTACGGCGCTGCGGATTGCGAAGTGTTAGGTATATTTGCGTAATCGCTTGAAGATGGTCAGGCAAAGCTCATCGGCCCATTTAGGTATTTTAATCTTATCGCGGTTGTTCTCGTAATACTCCTCGGCTGTATCGCCGAACTTAAGCCCCATCGCCATCCAGTCTAGCACCATGCCAATGCAATGCACATACTGCTCGTTCGGGTAAGTGTTTCCGCGCTGTGTCCACGTTTCCCAGTGGTGCGGGTTATACTCTTTGTGATGCTCCCAGGCAGCAAGGAATGCCGCGCGGCATTCTTCGTGCTTGGTATCACCACAACCGCCATCGTCCCACATATCGTATTTTACCCCATACTTCCCACAGAACCATTCAGCGTATGGTACTAATTCCTCTATGCTTAGCTTGCTAATATCATGTGAGCGAACCCAGTTATCAATTTCCCAATACAAGAAATCATCGACCAGGAAAGTATCCGCGCCACCTGTCGCAGCCTGTGCCGCCTTGTCCATCGTCTTGAATCGGTTCCATGATTCTTTGACGTTGTCAAGATGCTCGTCGACATAGTCAAGATAGTTGCGTATTGTTTCAATATTTTCTTTTGCCATCATGTAGGTCATTTTGTTCTCCATATCTAACAAAGTTAATGAAGCAGACGCCTACGGCGCTGCGAATTCTTGAGTGTTAGGGAGCGAGTGTTAGTCGCCAGTTAGCGCGTGGTGTGCGGCGTCGGCGTTGGATATGTGCTTACCTATACCGTGTAGATAGCCCTGTAGCGCCCATGATCGGCACACCCAGTAATGCCCGCCATTTGAGAACATGCATTCCGGGTTGTCAGTTTCAAACCATCGTACGAAATCGGGCGTCTCGTGTGACCTATAGAATAGTTCATAGTTTGTTTTGCTCATTCAGTCTCCTCACTAAAAACAGCCTTATCACACTCAGCCCAACAGTTGAGCCACTTAGCTCCAGGTCCTTTTACCTCTTTGCTGTTCATGCCAAGTATGCCGAATTGCTGAGTTACAGCAGAATAGCATGCATGCTCGCATTCGCTCTCTTTGTATTCGTCAATATGCTCCTCGTAATTGTCAGGCAGCGTAACCGTTACAGTTACGTCCATGGTGTATGTTTTAGATCTTGTCATCTTGTTTCCTTTCCAAAGTCGCTGGGTCGCGCCCCCAACAAATGCCATTCAGCAGACCCTTCGGGCTGCGGATTCCTGGCCGTTAGCAGCACACCTATCCAGCCCCAGACGAGTAATAATCGCCTCCTGTTTCCGGCTCGGCGGAATGCCAAGATCGAGTTGTTTGAGCATGTTATCAATAAAATCCGCCTCCCAGTCGGTCAGACGTCTGCCGTGCTCATCAATATCATCAGCCTTACTCTGTGCCTGTTCGAGGTTCATGGGAGTCGTCTCCTTTGTTGGTTGGTGCGGTTGGTGCAGGGCTTGGAACGGTTGTCTGTGTGGTCTGTTTACTCTAGTGCATTCGCAGATCGAATACCGCTGCACGAATGCGTTCAACGATGTCGCTATCAGGAAAATTCTGCCCGGAGCACCAGCGGCGCACCGTGCGGTTGGCTACATCGAGCAGCCGCGCAGCCTCTGACTGGCCGCCGACCAGATCACATAGGTCGCGCAGGCTCTCGGTGGTGGTGATCTCTGCACGCCAGAGTGGGGTTGCTCCGGAGAAGCCGTGAACGTAGCCGATGCCGATGGCAGCTCGGGCACCCTCGCGCATGGCGAGGAATTTTGCGTGTTCCTCGGCCGTGCCGAACGTTTTCCCGTGATAGGCGCGGCGGAGGCCGCGCTGGTATCCGCTGGCGTAGTCGCTCGGGAATAGGGCGGTTTCCTCTAATAGTGAAATGAATTCCTCTGCGTTCATTTTTGTTCCAAAAAAAAACCCCGGGTGGTGAGTCCGGGGCGAATGGTCTATTCGATTTCGAGGCCGATGCGCGAGGCATCTTTTGCCGTGATCTCGATCCCGTCGGCGTGTTCGTAGCGTGAACTGATGCTAGAGCCTACGGGATAGAGATTGTCAGCGTCTACCTGAGTGGCTGCGGTGCCGTCCACAGCGTAGAACACGTCTACGTTGCCGTTTTCGTTGGTGCGACCAAAAAGTTCCTTGATGTTGCTCATTTTGTAGCTCCCGGGCGGCTGCCCTTGGTGGTTAGCTGGGCGGTGCTGCCCTTGCTATCTGCGTTGAGTATATACCTGTCGTGTCCTATACCAAGGACATTTCATTTAACGCAGCTCTGGTCTGTAGCAGTGTGTCATACAAACGCGTTAGCTCAATGTCATGTGTTAGGTAGCGGCACTACCGCGGTTCACGGCCCGAGTGAATAGTTCACGCCTGGTGTGAACCAAGGCTGGCGAAAGGGGCCAACACCATGGCCATCGCCGAAACCGTTCCCGTCCTCAGCCAAGAGGATCTAACCGCCATCTTTCGCTTGGTCCCGGTCATGATCCGCTTTCGCGTATCCACGGCAGTTTCTGCACATGCCGTTTGGTTCGTACCATGCGACGGCGAATTCGCCGCACTCGCTGCACAGTTCGTATCCGCCATCTTCTGGCGGTTCCGGCGGGTCTTGTGAGTAGCCGTGCAATGGTCCGATTGTTGCCATGTTGTTGTACTCTAATCTATAATTTCCGTCGTCTTGCTGCGGCGAACGAGCCTTACGCAGCTCGGCTTTCATGCGGGCGTTCTCAGCCAGCAGTCACTCCTCATGGGGCTGGGGGAGGGCCTGAAAGCCCTGTGAATAGTTTGTTAGACGCGCGACATCATGCGCACGAGCTGAGCCGCTCGTTGCTCATTCAGCTTGTCGAGCGCGTTCTCGGGGATGGACCGCTCCTCCAACGTCGGGTGAAGGCGGTAACAGCGCCTATCACCGCCCCGGCAGTTGTGGGCAAGCGACTGGATGCTCAGCGAGTGCTTGCGGGCGACGATACTGATGATCTCCGGCTTTATGCCGGTGTGCTTCTCGATGTCGCGGCTCAGAATCCAATCGCCCGCTGGCGTCGTCCGGAGGTACCTGACGATAGCCATATAATCCTGGGCGCGCTCTTGGTAACGGGATTCTTCGATCAGTTCAGTCGGAGTCATGATGTTCTCTATCGTCGTCGGAAAGAAGCCACAGGTGGCCTGTGGTCATGCCGACGCTCTGCGACCACCTCGCCCGCTATGACAACACGAACAGCAAACTGGATGCAACCAGATGTGTCGACGGTGATAGACGGGTCGATACAGATTTCGCCGTGCTCGATGAGGGTCTTCAGATCCTCCAGGATCGATCGCCCTCGCCGGAAGTGGTCCAGAGGTATGGCTGTCGCGGCCGTGTGTTGTTGATGGATGTACTCAACAAACGCGCCTGAGTTGGTACCCACTGCAAACATGTCTGAGTTGAGGTTCACTACAGTACTATAGAGACCGGCCGATGAGGTGACCTGGGTATTTAATAAGTCCGCAGCACTGCACGGTAGATCAGGGCCTGGCGCCCGCTCTCGAATCCACTCCGCCTCCTGCTCGGTTGCTTCGCGCCACCAGATACCCTCCGGCACCTCGGGTGACCACACCCATTCACCCCTCGCCATGGCAGGGTAGAGGTCTTCCTCCGGAGGTCGCCATGCGGTATTCATAGCGCCGGGAAGAAGGCCCTCGTCAGAAGCAGCCAGGGACTCGCCCTCATAGCGCACCAGTACCCGTACCTCCCCCGCAGGTGGTGGGCTAATTGACCTCATAGCCCTCCCTCATCTCTGCGGTGAACACCGCTTCGTTGAGATCCTCATTCGGCACGTCGTTGTTCAGCTCTTCGCCGTCCCACTCTTCGACGTGCCAGATGCCACCGCCATCCTTGCTGATGTAGAAGTCACCGCTCATCAGGGCCTGATGGGGGAAGGGCTCCCCCTGTGTGTTGATCACGATCATCGAATAATCCTTTCATGTCGTCCCAGGATGCTCGGGGCGAAGCAGAGTTGGCCAGGCGCCTGTGCGCTTCAAGGTGCTCGTCTTTGTTCTCATCGCCGTACACTGTCTGTGCCGTTCTTTCGGTTACGCAAGTGGTGCCGGCTCCTCCAGCTGCAGTAGACAGCGTCGCCGATCATGGCGATCAGCGCGAGGATGCAGATGAGGAGCATAACGTAGAGGAACGTGTCCATCAGTTCAGGTCCTTGCGGGCATGTTCGAGCAGGCGATTCATCCGCTGCTCGAACTCGTGCTTCAGGTCCTTGTCGATCATACCGATGAGGTCGGTCTCCTCCATTTCCTCGTGACTGCCGATGTAGAGCGGGCCAACGAGCGGCGAGTGGTAGTGCTGCATGATATGCATGGCGATCTCGTTGACGGGCAGCCCGATGAGCAGGCCCTCGTCGTCAACGAAACCGGTGTAACCGGAGCGGGGATCTCCGACGACGCAGAAGAGCCCCGATTTGAACGTACTTTTAAGTCGCTCATACGAGCTATCGACGAAGAATTCAACCCCTCCGTCAGGGTGGACTATCGTAGCCATACTGTTCTTTCTTCGAGTTGTAGAGTTCCGCTCATCAGAGTCTGACATAATCTATGCAATCTGCCAGAATCTCATTGACACCCCTACGAAACAGTAGCTGTGTAGGGGAAAATATGCAATAAGCTATTCGCTAGGCAACCGATGTTTTAGCCGCCAATGGCCTCGTGTATTGTAGCCCACTTCGTCGTTGTAGCGGGTCTCCTCGTCACAGAGGCAGCGTACGATCCACTTGAGCGCCAGGACGTTGGAATCGGTTTTCTCCAGGTGGCAGATCTCCAGGAGAGCTGTCACCGTAAACGCCCCGTTCGACAGAAAGCGATAGACCGTCGGGAAGACCTTCTTCACACAGAGCAGCGCCTTGAACGACGCCTGTTTCGGATTGCGCTCACGCCGCTTCAGCCGAGATGGTTTCGTGTAGGATTCCATCTGGCTGATCACGTAGGCGAGCGCGTCTTCCTGGTCGATCATGCGTAGGTGTTTACCGTCTACTCCGCCTCGGGTCAACGAGTCCGGCCACACCGGTATACCGCTCTCGACACCATTCCTATTCCGGGAGTGGCCTGAAGCAGTTCGTGAGCTGCTTCGGCGGGTACAGGCCCTTCGCGGCCATCTTCAGGGCGTGGCTCGTTGACGGATCACCAGGATGACAGACGGCCACCAGCGCTGCAGCGATGTACTCCACTATCCCACCTGGGAACTGGGTCATCGTGTCGAAGAACTGATAGAGCGGCGGTAACGACACAGATCGGCTGTTGTAGCGTGCGCCAGGTCGCATGTATTCCAGATATGGGGCGATCAAGAACCCCTGTCCCGAGTCACTGCACATGTCAAACCCGCCGAGGGTAAGACCCTCTGGCCAGTGTGCTCTTATCGCAGTGTTTCTATGCTGGTTATCAATATACTGGTAGCCGGCTATGTCCTTATGCCATGTGAGGCCCAGGGCTTTGAAGCGGACACGGCGCCGCGTGTACTTCTTGGCGTACGACAGCACCGCGTGTTCGAACTCATCAGGCGGCATCCCGTCACAGAGTACCTCCTGCACCACCTGACGGCACCACTCGGTAGGGCTGTGGTCTTGGTTGATCAGAACCGAGTTACTGGGCCGCGTGAGGCCGTTTACCAACCTGTAGGTGAAGGGACCGTCGTGAGGTACTGTATTGTTCGGCTGAATGAGCGGCTCCATATACCGCTGAAAGAAGTCGTAGATCTTGGTCGCGGCAATGTCTTCAACGGTGGGTGGAAGTGGCTCCTCACCATCCACGAATCGTGACCAGCTCTCAACGAACTCGCCATCAGTCTTGTAGAATCGCCTATTCGGCATCAGAGATTTCATGCGTGTGTGTTCCTTTCTGCGTCTATCAGGTTTCGTATTTGTTGACGCCAGGAGCGCCGAGGTAGTCGACCCAGTTTGCGCCATAGATGGTGTGGAGCAGGTCGACGGCGAGCAGCTGGCCCCAAGAGTCGGGTATAAGCGGATCGCACGTGCCGTAGTACTCGCCAGTGCCTACGCAAAAGGCCTCCTTCAGCGCGCCCCCGAATAAGAGGGCCCTGACCGACTCCTCCCCGCCGCACAGGCCCGTCAGCGCCTCGTCGCCTTCATCAGCGTAGAGCGACTCGTGACAACTCAGGTCCGGGACGGTTACGCTATCGTAGACGATACAAATATTGGGGGTCTTGATGCACTGGGTCTCGCCATGTGAGTCGACTGTGTATGTGTACGCGTTGCTGACATACCCCGCCGATGGGGGATAGTTGAGAGTAATCGTCGGCACCGGACTGTACGCGATAGTAGACCCAGGAGCCAACACCGGGTGGTCGAACTCAGCGTCGACAAGACTGCGAAGGTGCTTTTGTATGTCCAGCGGTTCGATCGGGAACACATCCTGGATAGCCGCCATGAGGTCAGTGAGCGAGTCCTTCATCCAGAACCCGCTTTCCGGATCCGCAGCGGGGACCAGCTTCATCAAGCTGTTGAACTGGTCTAGCACCCGTTCACGGGTCAGGGCGTTCGTTGGGGGTAATGGGTCTTCCCCGTCGACGAAGCGCTGCCAGCTTATCAGCGTCTCGTCGAGGGTCGTGTAATGGGATCGTAGAGGAATACGCTTCTCCATTTCACCCTCTTTCTAGGTGTAATAGGTTGCAAAAATGTAGGAATATAGCTAGTGATGACCTGATAGAGCGAATGAGAATAAAAATTCTCAAAAGACCCTATCTTGACCAAATTTCGCTCCAATTTGCCGTTTTAAGACGAGCTACTACGTAGAGGTTATTTTTTGCCCTGGATAGCTCTATTCCTCTATCCGCTTTAAGGCCTTTAAAAGACTTTAAACGCCATGCCACGGTCGCTAAAACGGCAAATTGGAGCGAAATTTGGTTGCTGGTCATTCTGAGCATAGGTATCCATGACCTGAACACATGAAAAAGCCAGGCCCGAAGACCTGGCTTTTTCATGACCTGACGCGTAGAACGGAAGCGCTGTCACCTGCCGTTCAGGAGTTCGGTACCACCCTGCCAACAACCCAACCAGGGAGGGGTGATACCGAGATCAGCCTACGCTCTGTCTCTCTAGCAATCCCTGGCCTGCTGAGCGACTTTACCGATGCCAGTGCCCTGAGTATACCATCGAAGAGATAAGGCCCTGAGAAGCTTCTAAACGGCGTAGGCTATACCCCACTCCTGTCCTAGGTTCTCAGGCCAGCGCCTTGCACCATACAGACTGTCGAGCAGCTGAACGGCTAGCAGCTCAGCAATGTTCTCTTCGTAGTCAGGTGGTACAGGGCTTGGGGTGTACTCTGCCTTCGCGTAAGAGCGGAGGAGGCTCAGTAGTAGTGTGCCGGAGCCGAATCCCTGGTACCGCATGCCGTCAGCGTAGGCCTCGTCATCGATGAGATCTGGCGCCACGTCAGCGGTGGTGAAACCGCCATGGATGACATCGAAGGCCGGTATCGGCGTCTGTTCCGGCATATAGGGCTGGACCACGACATGGCCCGTCAGCGGATCCTTCCGGCCGGTAACACAGACTTGATAGCTGTCCTCGAACCGGATGAGGTCTGGCCCTACCAGCCGTGCCATCGCTTCAGGTATGCGGGGTGCCTCAGCCGCCAGCGACATGTTCAACGTTTCCTGTAGGTGCTCATACTCCTGATCAACTTCGACAGCTATGATACGGGTACGATCACGGGCGTAGATCCACGATAGCTTCCTGACCGACGTTTCGATCCAGGGCAGAATTGAAGCACGCTGTTGCGGGATCAGGAGCCTCTCAACGGTTGGCGGGAGTGGATCACGGCCGTCTACGAACCGTGACCACGCCTCAAGGAACTCTGCTGACGTGTTGTAGTGGGCTCGTGTAGGTATTCCCATGGCACTCAACCAGCTCCGGCGGGCATCCAGAAATCGTATTCGGTGTAGCCGATGCCGTCGCCCCCACCGCCGCCGGACGAGCAGCCGGCGAGCATGAGGCAGAGGATGGCGAAGATAAGAGTGATGCGGTTCATGTGGACTCCTTGGGGGTTGGCGGGTGGGGTCATGCGTTCCAGACCTTATCGCGGATCTTCTCGAAAGCCCTGATCTGCTTCACCGAGAACCTGTGGGTCTTGTCACGCAGCATGCGTTCGACGAAGGTCGCTTCCCAGTCGTCGAACTGGTACTCGTCGGCAGGAGTCTCCGCCAGCTGTTCCAGGTCAGTGATCTCCTGCCTGGTCAGCGGGCGGTACTCCCTGTTTGAGGGAGGGAAGGTGACCATCTATTGCTCTTCCACCTTCACGAGGCAGAGCATCGTCCTAGGCACGGGGTTACCTGCAGTGTCCACGAGTATGTGCTGGAAGAACAACCACTTCACGCCTAGCTCGTTCTCGCACCAAACGAGTCGGTACCAGACCTCTGCGCCGTTGTAGCCATGGCAGATGATGAAAGCGAAATCATCGCCGACTTTCTGAGGAAAGAACCTTTTCGCGCCAAGAGGGACGACTTCGCTGTTCTCCAGGGCGACCGTCACCGTCTTGGCGTTGATCGTGATCGCCCCGAGAGGTTCCTTTGCAGTAGCGTAGACAATCTTTTCCCCGACGAACTTCATCCCGCTGACGATGAAGTGACCGTGGAATTCCACGGGCACTTGCAGGAAGAAGTCTGACGCAAACGCAGACGTGGTAAGCAGCAGGCACAGTAACAGTCGCATGCTGTTCTCCTTATTCAGGGGTGATGCGGCCGGACGTGGTGCGGGCCTTACTGGCCTCCCACCAACCGTCCTTCCAGTTTTGGTTATCCGAACTGCCGAGGGGGTAAGGGTTGTCCTTCAACCCCCGGCGACCCTCGAAGGCCTTGTAGCCTTCGTCGTAGGGCGTGTTGACTCCGTACTTCTTCACTTCTTGAACTCCTCTCGGTCTGCGACCTGCATCTCCCAGGGGCCCGTATGGAGATAGCCGCCGAGACAGTTCTTCTCGATCTCGCTGAAGTGCTCGGCGACCTCATTGCGCACGATATCGACGTCGAACTCTCGACCTCGGAAGAACATCGTCGCGAAGGGCTCACGCTTCTCGATGACGATGACGTTGCCCCGCTTGGAGTCGGCAGCCAGGGCGGTGAAGGCAGCAGTGCGAGCCCAGTCCGCCTTGTGGCAGGTGATCGGGGCATTCTCGATCTTATCGATCGAGCGCACGATGAGCGCATCCTCCTCGTTAGCAGCCAGGCTGTCTGCGACAGCGAAGTACCTACCGTGGCTGCGCAGGGTGTTGAGGTGTGCTCGGTACCGCGCATCCTGCTCGCATGTGTCCAGGATCTGGTGCACGAACTCATCGCCCATCGCCGAGAGGCCCATCTTGGCGGCCAGGGCATAGTCAGACTTGAGTATCGGATGGATGTCCTCGGGGCACTCCTTGACCGCATCCTTCCAGGCCTTCACCGAGCGGTTAGGCGCATCGATGATCAGGAAGTCGGTGCTCGTGTCCTGGTTGGCCAGGAGCATGGTCAGCAGCTTGTCGAACAGGTTGTCGTTGGAGGGCTTCTCCTCCTCGATTTGGCCTTTGATCATCATGTCATACCTGGCCGGGTTACGTTTCGCCTCCCTCAGCAGGCGGTAGGTCACGAATGTCTTCAGATCCATCATCATCCTCCGGGAGTTCAATGGTGGTGTTGTGGGCGTCGGTGTCGCACAGGGCCTCGATCAGGTCGAGGGTCGGCACCTCGTGAGGCTGGTCGTCAACACCTTCGTGGAAGGCGATGTAGCGCACACGGTGATCCCGGATCTGGTTCGCCATCTCCGGGTCGTTTTCGAGGAGTTCATCCTCGGCTTCGGCCATGTGGCCGGCAGCGAGCCAGGCGTGAAGCGGGTAGCCCTTGAGGGCTTCGGCCATCAGTACCTCGGCCTGGGCGAGGTGTTTCCGGGCGCAGCTGGTGCAGTCTTTTCTCATAAAATCCTCCCTATACCATACCTATAGGCTACTCTCGCCCATTTGATAAAGATAGATCGCGTAGGGGTATGCTTCTCTCCATTGTACGTGTCAGCGCCCACACAGCGCACACGACTCGGTGGAAGGCTTAGGATGGTAGACGCCTGCAGCTCCTTCTCGACCCCGCTTGTACCCTGCCGAAAGAGATGTGCGGGCAGCGTGAGCGTCAACAGAGGGGGCTGCCCCGGCCCATCCTCTGCAATAATGTCGAAAATGACCTGGTCTTCCATCACTTACCCGCAGCGGCTGGGGTGCTCTTAGGGGGTGTAGGCACCGGGGGTGTCTTGGCAGTCTCCTCCTGAGGCGCTGCGGGGGCCTGGGGCGCCGCCTGACGCGCTAAGATGTCGACGACGTCCTCAGCGTTGGAAAAGGCACAGGAGGCGTGTACGGCCGCTCTAATGGCCTCGCTGATGTTGATCAATTCACTGCCCTTCAGGTTCATCGCGTAGACGACGTACTCGGGCTTCTCCTTGTCGGCATCGGACAGGGGATACGCGGAGAGGTCATGTGACGTGCCCTTCACGCTGTCACAGTGGTGGGTGATCTCGATCCGAAACTCACCGGCATCGATAACCTGCGTCTTCGCTACCTCGTCCAGGACCGCCACGGGGCGCGGTCTGTTTGAATGCTCAGCCATGAAATCTCTCCATGAAAAAGGCCACCCGTAGGTGGCCTGAGTGGTTACTCTTCTTGTGATTCCGGTGGGGGTGCCACCGGTAGTTTATCCAGCTCCTTCTGAAGCCAGATAAGAACTGCCTTGGCAGCGTCGCTGACGTTGGCTGTCGGATCGAAGTCCTTCAGCAGATCTCGCACATTGTGAAGCGCGGTTGCGGCCTCGTTGATGCGCTTCGTCAGCAGGTCGGAGTTGGGCTCTTCCCCCTCCTTGGGGATCGCCCGTGCCAGCCCCTCGATGAGGGTCTGGATCAGCTTCCGGCGCTCATCGTGGAGCGTGCCGACCGACATCACGGTATTCTCAACCTGCTGCCGTACCAGATCGTCGTCGAGCATAGCCCGCAACGTCTCGCCGCAGCCCATGACGATCGGAATGATGTCAACGTTCTCGAAGTTGCCGCCGAACTCAGGGTGCTCATCCAGCTTCGTGTCGAGCATGTCGTCGAGTCGGGGCAGTCGGACGCGAGCCAGTTTCACGGTCTCGCGCATCTTCTCGTCCAACTCCTTGACCGCACCCTCATCGCTGAGGTTGAGCTGCTTATGAGCGGCCAGGTCCTCCTCGAACCATCCGAGGACCTCTTCCATCTTCTCACGTTCTTTGGCGGTAAGCGCACTCGGGTGCATAGGCTGTCCCTCCACTTCCTCCTTACTGATGTGAAACGGCGGAGGATAGGGCAGGACCAGTGCCATACCGAACTCACGCAACCACAGGGTCTTCGACCCCTCGGTGCCGATGTAGCGTTCACCGTCATCGAAACCGATCGGCTGGAACTTCTCACGACCGATCTTGGCGAAGGCACACATGTTGTCGCCGTCGATATGGAAGCCGACGTTCTCCCAGAGGAAGATGTCGTTGGCTCGGGTCAGGAGTGCGGTGTTACGGCTGTGGTTGATGAGCGTCTTGCCGAGCGTGAAGCGCAGCAGGTTGAGCTGGTCCTCATCCGAAAGCTCACTGAAAGCCTTCAAGAGGTTGGCCCACTTGCCCTTCTTGTTCTTCGGCATCTGCTCATTGATCACGTGCTCAAAGACGTTGCACGCCTTGTTAGCGATGGTGTCGTCGATGAGCTGCGATGGGTCCTTCGTCACCCGATCCATCGCAACAAGCCAATTCAGAAGCTGAGTGTGAGCGGCTTCCGCCGACTCTTTGTGCTCACTGCTGAGTTCAGCGAACGCCTTCTCGGCGGCCCCCCTCAGCTGATCTTCGTACCGTTCATGCTGTGATTTGGCCATCGCTGATCTCCAGCGGAAGACTAGCCATGCCAGCAAGAATCGCAAGAGGCTTATGATGCTACGAAGTGGGGATGTTCTGCCGACAAGTCGAGTCGACCAGGCTTGACCAGATCGCACGTCTGCAGCTGGAGCGTGAAGACCGCTCTGTCGGATGCGGCGATAGCAGCGGCCGCTCCCTGATAGTTCAGAACCCGTGGGTTTGCCGAGTCGCTGAACGTAATGGTGTGGCTGATGTCACTCATATCGATGCAATACCAGCGATACTCGTGTTGACCGAATTCTTGAACGAGCATCTCGTGTAGCGGGTACAGCTTATCCTGCTTAGCTGTGAAGGCTTCAGCCACGACGTGGCCGATATGGACGCTGAGGGTGGAAGCTCGAATAAGCAGCGCCCCCCCACGCCCTGGGCTGGTAACAATGATATTCATGTCATTCCAATAATTCGTTGTAAAGGGTGACGAGGTGGCTGGACCCCTCGATCTCGTGTTCGTTCGCAAGGCGCACCAGCACCTCGACGTCCACCTCACCGTGAATACTGGCGAGCGCGAGCTGGGCCTTCGTGATTATCTCCTTGAGAGGGTTATCTTCGATGTCGCAGAGCCCGAACTTGTCGAGGTGGGGCTTCATCGTACTGATGATCTCCGCCGCCCCCTTGGCAGAGAGGCCTTTGACACCCTTGGCGAGTTCCTTGGGGTCACCGGCCTGGAGTAACTTCAGAAGCTGCGTCTCGCCATATGCGTGTACGAGCCCAGCAGCCTTCGCGGGGCCGACGCCTTGAACACCACATGCGATGACGGCCAGCTGCCGGCTTTCGAGTGTGGGGAACGCGAACGAGGTCGGAACCCCGTCCCGGTTGTAGATGGTCCAGATGCGGATGTCACTGATCTCGTCGTTGTCGGGTAGGCAGCCGTTGTCGACTACCTCGTAACCGACGACGCTGGCCCGTGGGAGCAGTGTGACGCGTGGCCCGACACGATCGATGGGCACACAGTATTGCAGGTAGCTTATCATAGCTGTCCTTCTCTTTCTGACTGTGTTTACGAGGCGGTACTCCAGATCATACCGCAATGCTTGGCCGCCGTGTCGGGCCGCCCTTTTGCGTAGCGCGTTCTGCGGCCGGGGTGCCCAGCGTCTAAGCCCCGTGCCCACTGTGCCCAGTCGTCGATTGGGTAGGCGTGGCTGAAAAAGCCGTTTTCCGCGTAGTGCGTTTCCATACAAAAGTGCAGAGACCTACCGAGCGCCTCCTTAGCCGCCTCGTCGTTGTAGATCTGCGCTTCGCCGCCTTCACAGTCGATCTTCACGATAGAAGATTCATCGATAGTGGTGCCGGTCAGCTCAATCAGGTCCGCGAAAGGGCGACTTGGAGACTGGTCGCCGCTCACGGTCTTAAACAAACCCGAACACGTATTACTTGGGTTCACCTCCATACGGACCCCTCCACCGTCGCCGAGTGCAACCTGATAGGCATTGATACGGAGGTTACGAATGTTTTCCTTCAAGCCTTCAAACACCGTAGGGCTGGGCTCGAAACAGTAGATAGCTGCATTAGGGAATAGCATCCTGGCGAAGATCGCAAACGTCCCGTAGTTGGCACCGATATCGAATACCTTCTTTACCTGCCGACCCATTAGCGGACGAAGCAGGTAGACGTCGCCCACGATGACCTCCTCAAGTATCAGGTTGGCAGAGGCCTCGTTGTCATAGATCATTGCTTCTTCCCCTCCTCTGTCAGAGAGCGGCCCGTCGGCCCTCGAACGATCCAGCCCTGACGAAGGAGCCAGGGCTCGTAGACCTCCTCGATCGTCTGCGGCATCTCGTCGAGCGCCGTGGCGATGGCCCTGACACCAGCGGTACCGACCTTGAAGAGGTATCTGACGTACCGCTGCTCCTCGGGGCTCAGGCCGTTATGGAACCCGAGTCGATCCAGCGTCTGGACAGCCACCTCCTTCGTCAGCCGACCGATACCGCCCTGCGCGACATCGGTATCGATGGTCGAGTGGAGAAGGTTCACCCCGTTTCGGGCGACCCCTTTGGCACAGACAGCCAACAGCTTCATCGCCATGTCATGAACCATGACCTCGCAGTCACGCGCGTGGAAGTCGATGACCTGACCCATCTCCTCGTCGGTGTAGGGCTCCAGGCGCAACGTCTGCTGGAAGCGCGTCCGAAGTGGTGCGTCGAGCATACCCTGCCGGGTGGTAGCGCCGATGACGGTGAAGGGTTGAAGCTTCACCTGCATCACCGTCTCGTTGGGTGGATCACCGATGGCTACGCTGATCGTCTGATCCTCCATAGCGGTCAGCAGGTGCTCGCGAGCGGCGGTAGGCAGGGCGTGCAGCTCATCGAGGAACAGGATCTGGCTGTGCTTCATGGTCGCCAGAACCGAGGTGAGCTGCTGGGGCTTCTCGATGGCAGCGCAGTTGATGAAGCGGGTATCGGTACCCATCTCATTCGGCAGCACATGCATGCCGATAGTCGACTTTCCCAGTCCCGCAGGTCCGACCAACAGCACATGAGCCAGGGGCTTACCCTGGCTCTGAGCGGAGGCGACGAGCACTCTCAAATTTGCAATGACACTCGCCTGACCACAGAAGTCATCGAATGTCTTAGGTCGTAGAGCCATCATGGAACTGCTTCCTAATTTGTGAGCACACGTGAGTGTCCGCTCGGTTTAGTTCCTGCTTCATCCGCTCATCAGAGTCTGACATAATCTATGCAATCTGCCAGAATCTCATTGACACCGTCAACACTACTGCCGCAAGCGGTCTTCTGTAGCTCTAATGTCCGTTTTGTGGTGGGCTTGAGCGTGTCCTCACCATGGTTCAAAATGTTGACTGCTGCATTGTGGTCTCGGTCCATAACCAGACCACAGTGCTCGCAGATGAACTCTCGTTCGGATAACGAAAGTTCCTTCTTCACCGTCCCGCAACCACTGCAGGTCTTGCTGCTTGGAAACCATCTATCGACAACCTTGATAGTATTTCCTCGCAGTTTAGCCTTGTACTCAAGGAACTGGCGGAACATACCGAAACCTGCATCGCTGATCGCTCTAGCCAAACAATGGTTTTTCACCATGCCTTTGACATTGAGGTCTTCGATACATATCGTGCGGTATGTTTTAGTTAGGTGATCGGTCAGTTCATGTAGAACGGCTTTACGCTGGTTGGCGATCCGACGATGGATACGAGTAACCTTGAGCTTGGCTTTCGCTCTTCGGTTGCTGCCTTTCGTCTTCCTGCTTAACCTGCGTTGGTGTTTCTTGAGTTTACAGAATCCTTTCTTTAGCTTCTGATTTGCTGGAATCTTGGTCCCATCAGATAACACAGCGAGTTCTTTGACTCCAAGATCAACACCGACCGAGCCTTCGCCAGCGATCTTCCGGTAATCGTCAGTTTCAACCAAAACAGAAGCGTAGTATTTGCCATCAGGCGTACGGCTGATGGTGACCTGTCGGTGCTCGCCACTGAACCTGACTTCCCGGCTCAACTTGATCCGGCTCTTCAACTTTTCGACACGCAGCCAACGGCCATCCACATCGAACTTGATAGCCTCACGAAGAGCAAACGAGTCGTTAATTCCTCGTTTCTTGAACCTTGGAAAGCCTGGTTTCTCGCCTTTCTTCACACGGCGGAAGAAATGCTTGAAGGCCGAATCCAGATCGTCAATAGCGTTTCTGGTGACTCGCTGGCTCACTTCCGCGTACCAATCGAACTCTTCCCGTAAAGCTCTGTAAACCTCAGCGGCCGCTTTCTTCGACCATTTGGCACCGTCCTGTTTGAAGTGCGCCAACAACTGGTTGAAGCAGTGCCTGCGAGATCCGCAGGCACGATCAAGGTAGTCTGCCTGCTCGGCAGTTGGGTAAAGCTCAGCCTTGTGTGCTAGAAGCATCTTCAAGGGCCTTCATCATGTTCTTGTGCTTCCTACTGCGACTGCCGTAGAGACGCGCGCTGAACACGGTAATGATCTCAAGAACATCCTGCGCTAACTCTTCCTCAAAGGTTGGCTGCTCACCTTTGTGGATGATCACCACCTCCACGCCTTGCAGTTCGCAGAGTGTAAACACCAACTCAGCGCCGAATCGGAGCAGGCGGTCCTTGTGCGTTAGTACAAGTCTCTTGGTTGTCTTGCGAAGGATAGCCTCCAGAAGCGTTTTGAGACCTCTCTTATTGTAGTTCATGCCAGAGCCAAGATCTCGGATAACCTCGGACCTCCAGCCTTTTGCAGCGCAATATGCTTCAAGCATGGCGTGTTGGCGCTCAAGGTCGGCCTTCTGGTCATGCGACGAGACACGGGCGTAGGCTAGTGTCGGTAGTTCACCGGAGTTCAGACCAACTAGGTCTTCCACGGCATAGTAACGTGTGCCACCGTTGCTCTTGCGGGCAGGGGTAATCTCGCCGCTGGCTTCCCATTTGCGAAGCGTTCCCGGTGTTGTCCCGAGGACGCGAGCCGCCTCTCCGATCTTTACTAATCTCTGTTGCATGTGCATAGGTTAGGGTAGAAATGAGCAGATGTCAAGGCGCTGTTCCAAACCCTTTGACACAAAGATCCTCAATACTGATCACTTGGTTTTCGTGAATCAGCTTTGAGGTTATCTTATGCGTCCAGTCCTGCCGGATGTGTTTGATCCTGGCATGCAGGCGGGATAGACGGCATTGTGACTTCTTTCTGTTAGCTGAGCCTTTCTGTTTTCTGGAATGACAACGGGAGAGCCTGCGTAGCCTCTTGAGGTTTGACTTCAACGGCTTCGGAGCATCAAAGGTTTGACTGTCAGAACAAACCACGGCGGTCTTCAACCCAAGGTCGATACCAATGGTTTTATCCGTCTTTGGGAGAGGTTCGACAGCAGTCTCGACCTGAATGCTGACGAACCAGCGATCAGCTTCACGACTTACTACCGCTGCGTTGATCTTACCAGTGAACCGCAGTTCTTCGCGCATCCGTACAGAGCCGATGACGGGCAGCTTGACGGCGAACTCATCAACCGAGAACCTGTCATTGCTGACGTAGAAGCTGTCACGAACACCGCGTTTCTTAAACTTCGGATGACCTTTCTTGGTCTTGAAGAACTTCGTGAAAGCTTTCTGGAGATTAGCAAGCGGCTGTTGGTTTGCGTCTTTCGGACTCTCGTAGATCCACGGGAACTCTTTCTCTTTGATCTGGTTCCAGAGGACCTTGAGCTTCAAGGCTGTGGGCTTCTCGCCAGCTTTGTACTGTCGATCCCATTCAGCGAGTGCCCAGTTCCAGGTGAAACGAGCGCAACCGCAAGCCCTGGACAGGGCAATGCCCTGTTCGACTGTTGGGTCAAGAGCGATGCGGTGCGCTAAGATCACAGATTGCCCATGGCCCTGTCGATGAGGCGACGGATCACTTCAGTCTCGGAAATCCCAAGCCGGGTCGCCTCTTTGGTCACCCAGATGGCTTGTGCTTTGGTCATGGCGATGATTTTTCGCATGCTGCATATCCTATATCTCGGGGATGCCGGTCAGGGGGAAGATACGTGAGTTCTAGCCGGTTGAAAAGGCACGGTTACGCACAAGTCAACAGTCTAGACTACACCTCCAGAAGTATCAGGCGCGTGTGGTTAGACTCGCCAGGGATTTGTTCGTACTCGCAGGTGAAGTGCTTCGGGTCATCGTCATAGATCAGACCATGGTCGATCAGGCAGTCGATGAGTGGTTTGGCCCCTCCAACGAAGTTGGCGAAGTCGTACTCACGCTTCGGCGCGCACCAGATACGCTCCAGCCGCCAGCGTGACCACGGGAGCCGCATGTTGTACCAGTGCCGGAAGGCGAAGCTGGTGAGACCCGTCCACCCTCGCTTATCTCTCTTATACTTCGACCAGTGGCTGTAGGTGCTCTTGTTCTGAGAAGACACGATACGGTCGAAATCGAAGACGAGCGGGAGGTCAGGCAGAGCCCGGTTCTCAATATAAGAGACGTCTCTTATTTTCGAACGAGGCTTCTTAGAGGCGCAACAACCCTGAACGGCCTTGGTGAGCGCGTTCAGGGTTGCAGCGGAGTGTTCGGCGTTACAGGTGGGGCAACACGCGGTTAGCGTAGCAGTTCCTCGGTCTTTTCGCATATCGCACTCATACTGTAGATGGACGATACCAGCGCCGGGTAGCAGACACTGATGTCAACGGATTGAAGCGATTCCAGGTCATAGGCGTGCACCTGATCGTTGCCCCCCGGCACGACCAGGTGCGCTCCGTTGACGACACCTACTGCCCCTTCGGACAGCTCCTCGTAGCTGAGCTTGGAGAGGAGGCTGATGGTCTTCATGACGGCCGGCCAGTTCACGCCACCGAGCGACATCAGCAACCCGACGGTTGTGATAGCCATATCGCTATTCTCTGGGGTCTTATCCGGGGCCACATTAGCCATGAGCGCGCGGAACTGCTTGTCGTAGTCGGCAAGACGAAGTCCCATCAAGAACTCAAGAATGCGGTCCCGCTCCGGTGGCGCAGGCATAGTTGGCCGTCCGTCAGACATATGTCACCTCAGACCGGCCGGGTAAGCCGGAACTCCTGCACGTATGCGATGACCGGCGTAGAGCGGTCGTTCTCAGTCTGGAAGACCGGGCGAGGACCACCCTTGATCTCCATGCCGTAACCGGGCGCGTTGTCACGCACCCAGCTATTCATGACGTCGTTCTTCACCTGCACCGACCGAAGGTAGTGCAGCACCGGCGAGGCAGGCTGCTCGTCGTTGACCTCGATCTTCACGGAGAGGGGGATCGTGTGACCCTCGCCTTGAACAGCGTCAATGATGAGGGGGAACTGGGTAGTGGCCATTGCTGATCCTTATATTGGTAGCGACGATAATGCAAGAGTCTTCAACGTAAGTCAATCATCTTCCGCGAGCGCTACAAAAGTGTAACCATTCGGAAGGACCCAGAGATCAGGTGGAAGCGTCTCCAGCACCGGGAAGACCTTTTTGACGAGGTTCTCTCGTGCATCGGATACAAGGAGCGTCTTCTTGACCAGCTCGCCTGTGATGTGGCGCCGTACCGAATTGAGGTTACCTACGACCTGAGCTTCGTGGTTGTCGATATGGCTAACGATGTCGATACCGTAGTGGAACCGAAACTCCGGAAAGCTCATAGCACGTTCGGGGGTGATGACGAAACGGATGTTGGCGTTGGTGATAATCACCGACTCCGCCCAGCTCGCATTGAGCTTGGCCTTATAAATCAGAACGAAGTCTTCCAGGTGCCAGAGGTTGTCTTGGTTGACGATAGGAGCCCACTTCGCGGCAGCCTTGCAGAAAGCTGCCCAGGTTGGGCCACCAATGCGCTTGGCAGCTAGCTTGACGTCGAGTTTCTCCTGTTCTGTGAAATGCTTCATGACATCCCCGACGAACCCCTCTTCACCTGGCTGTGTGGTGAGAAAGGAATCGAGGAAGTGTTTATTGAGTTCGGGTATGTTGTACGGTGGTGCGCCATCAATGATGATCGACCCACTTCGTACGAGGATTTCACCCATTAGTAGTAGTGCCCTTCTTCTTTGCTCTAGACCCGTACTTCTCCGGTGGTTCACGTTTCTTCGGTGTCTGACCGTAGGTCAGCTTAAACCGAGCTTTCTCAATGTTCGCGATCCGGCATTGCGTGAGTCGGTTTAACATGTTGAGCGTATCTTCCATAAGATACGACAGCCGCGCTATTTCGGCAGCCACGTCTTCATCGGCAGCGTCGTCGGGCAGCTTATGAAGCGCTTGATCCAGCTGGAACCTGACGGATTTGATGACGTGGTGGCGAATGCGCTTAAGCGTAGAGAGGATACGTATCGTCTCTCGGATGTTGCGCTGAACACGAGACAGCTCAGCCCGCAGCTCTGGTGGCGTTCGTGGGACGTACTCGATGGCAACAGTGCCATCGCCGTAGTGAACAGGGATCTTATTCGCAGCACTACGTTTCCGTTTAGCCATCAGTAGCTCCGACCAAGGGGCATGCGGTCGCGCATGGTCTTGAGTCCAACACTCACTTCAACTACGGAGCAGAGTTCAAAATCGGCTTGCCGACCCTGAACGATTGCAACCACCTCCTCGGAACGGATCAGGTTCGCAAGGCTAGCTAGGCCATCATCGTCAGGTCCATAGTCAAAAACCTGCGGTCGCGTTTTATCGGTAACGGCAAACGCGTAGAGGCGATCACCATGTCGTATGTCGAGATCAAAGGCGTGAACGTTGCCGAAGCTGTAGCCACGGCTGACACCCTGAAAAGCCGTATCGACACTGAAGTGTAGCTCAGCCACGTTACTCCCCTGCCATACTCACGCCGAGGCGCAGGTCGTTGAGCTGGAGCCCAGGTTCGCCGGTGACGGTAACGTGGCGATTACTGGTAAGGCACCTAGGCAAGGCGAGTTGTAGCCAGACCCCCTCGACCTTACCGGTCACAAACGGGTCAGCGACCCTCACGGTCTTCACGCTGATAGCCCACTCCAGAGATTTCAAAGCGTCTCTGAATTGGAAGGTCTCTATGAAGTCGATGAATGATTGCCCGATGGTCGGCGCGATACCCTGGATGGTATAGAACCAGCTGTTGGCCGAGATGTCGGCACCATCGAACAGCACGATGGGTTTGTTAGCCCGATAGGTCGTGACGTTGACCTCGTCGTTGATGTTCGACGCGTACATGTCGAACATCGATCGGTCGAGACCGATCATACAGTACGCTAGGCCAGGGAAGAACCACACGAGATCGGGGTTCAGCGCCTTCGGTGGTGGGCTGACCTCTTCCGTGTGGGACGGCCGTAGATCCTTGCCCTCAACATGGCCACGAGGGACGTTCTTCTCGCGGCGCAAGACCTCGTGGGCCTCTTTAGCCTCTGCGGGGTTATCAATGGATGGGGGTTGCTCCACCCATGACTCGGCTTCCATATGTGCGCTCCCGGTTATAGGCTGCGCAGCATTCCCTGACAGAACAACTGCACTCAGAACAGTAGCTCTCAGAATCAATTGGGCAAGAGTATTCATCCTCTTTGCCGTCTGGTATACGCTCTGGCTCCATATCGAAGCGATGGCGGAGTTTGATGATACTCTGGTTCGCCTTCTTGAGCTTCGCGTCGATCTGCCAGTCGTCGAACTCCAGCTCGTTGGGGTCACGCTGACTGGGCTTCAGATACCCCCAGAACCGGAAGCCGGTGAGCATGTGTGGCTCTTGGTCGTACTGAATGCGTCGGCTATAGCCGATACGATACGCCAGGAAGCTGAGCCACGATTCAGGGAACTTCTTCTGCAGGACATGGCCGGCTGGGTGGCCCGTGAGGGCATACAGGTTCATCAGCACGCCCGGCTGGTTGTCGCCCCACTCGCACGCATCCACCTGGTACACCTCCAGGGCTACCCACTCTTCACGGATCGGGCGGTCGAAGAGCTGTAGGACCCCGCTCTTCAACTCCCCTAACCGAGCAACAACCTGCCGTGAGAGCAGGTTGCACCAACGGTCATTCAAGACACGCCCCTCGTACTGCATCAGCGTCTGGTAGACGTGGTTGCGACTCGCATCCACGGCTCCCTCGATGTTCCAGGCCAACCGCTTGCACAGGTCTGGAGACAGCCTTTCACCTGCGTGGTGGTGAAAGAGCTTGATGAAATCGTCGTGGAAGAAGTCGATGTCACCAAGCTTGTTGCGCGGAAGCTTCGGAAGAGATGTCATGAATGACCTCGTTGGTGGAAGAGTTACTCAGTAGCGGCGTTGGTCACCTCGGCGGCGGCCAGCTCCGCTTCGAGCGTACGCTCCAGCTCCTGTAGCGGCTCCAGGAGTTGATGCGCGGTGGCCTTGAGTGTACGAAGCTGCTCCTTCATGCGGTTGTTGGCAGCCTCGCTGTCGTAGCCGTTCTGCTGGTAGCTACGGATGGCGGCGAAGGCATTGGGCGTCTGATCCATCGTACGCACCAACAGCTTCGTCGTCGTGCGCACCTCCTTGACCGGGTTGGCGATCTCGGCGGTGGGGTTGGTCGGGCGTCCCGTCTCAGGCGCCGCCTCGTTGTTTGCCGGGGCGGCCGCAGCGGTCTCGGCTTCGCCGGCCTCGGTCGTAGGAGCGGTCGGGTCGAGTTCAGCTGCTGGCTGAGGGTTCTCGCGGCGGTCGGCTGCCTCAGCAGCAGCGCTGGAAGCGGCAGTGGCCGCGCTGTCAGCCGCAACCTGCTCGATCAGCTGGCGCATGCCACGAATTGACGGAACCTTGCCGTCGGTGAGCAGCAGCGGCGCGACCTTGGCCCTCATCTCTTCGCTCAGGCGGTCGAGTTCGATGACGTGGCTGGGGGTGTAACCCGAAGCCACCATTTCATCGAGGTCCTTCTGGCTGTGGTTTGCGGCGAACTTGCCGGCCTTGTAGAGGTGATCCCGGATGTTGAAGACCACCTGATCCCGCTCGCTGTCGGGGCGGTCGGTGTTGACACCAGGAGGGGCGGCACCGGCCTCAAGCAGCGCCTCGGAGAGCTTCCACGAGTCGGCGTCGCCGTATTTCTTGCCCTCGTTCTTTTCGAGGGAGTTGTAGGTGGTACCGAAGTAGTGGAAGACTTTCAGCCCGGCCAGGCGGAAGGCCTGACACTTGGCCACCACGCGCTCTACCAGCGTCGTGAAAGCTTCTGTTGGCGCGGTGTCGGCCGGGGCGGCCACCGCATTCTCGTCATCGGCCATGGTTACTGCTTTCTATTTCTTACTCAAAGCGTTTAAGCTTTGATGAGTAGTTCCTGCTTCAACCAGACTAGTTTCACGTAGATCGAAAAGATCTTCGCCAGAGCTTGCCTGTCCACAGGCTTCAAATTCCCTCAAGCCGAGGGTATGTATGTTCTTTGCTCCTGAAGGATTGGCCCGTACCGCTCGGCGAAGAATCCGCTAAGAGGCACTACGTTGAAACGCGTGTTGCGCACACTCACGTGAATATGCGTTTGATCGTCGTCGATTGGTATGTTGGTGGCTAGCTGTCTCCCCAATTTGAAGCACTGGAAGACCGCTATGACCTCTTCAGCGTCAGCCGCATCCGCCACCGCACTCTCGAATAGCTCGATGAGTGGGCTCTTTGAAGGACGGGTGTAGATCTGCTCGAAGCTGAAGTTGAAGAGACGTGTCGCGGTAACGTATGGGTTTACCAGCTGGCTGTCGTTGAACCACCCAAATCCGTACGTCGGCCCCAGGTCCTGTTGGTGCCAGCGCACCTGAGCGGCGCTAGCACCCAGCTGCTTGAGCACCAACGAGAGTGTTGACTGCTCGAAATCGAGCTGCTTCTCGTCATCATCCTTCGCGCTGAAGCCACTGAGCAGGTCATCGGCATCCATCATTTCTTCTTCTTCTTTTCCTCATCTCCAGCACTGAAGTCGATGTCAGCCTCCTGCACCGTCGGGAACTGGGTGATACCGAGGAACCGGGTGAGCCTGCCCCGCACCTCCTCGTTCTCCTCAATCGCCTTACCGAAGGCGTTGTAACTCGCCTTCTCCAGACCCAGCGTCTTGCAGTTGATGCAGTTCTTCTTCACCTCGGTGAACTCAAGCGCGCGAGCGAGCCGATCCTTATCTTCCTTGAAGAGCTTCGGCTTGAACTTATCCGAGTACTTCATCGAGCACAGGAGGGTGGCGAGCGATGCAGACCAGTCGAACCACATGGCCTGCCGGGGATAGCCATCCTCATCCACCTCGCCGTTCTCGTTCACCTCGGGGTGCTGCCAGCAGAGCGGTACCATGATAGCACGCTCACCCGGGCCTATGCACGAACGGGCGGTACGGATCCAGATCTCATGGCCCTCAGTGGCGTAACCGTCGAAGGGGGCACCGTCGTAGTGGGCGACGCGGAAGCTTGAACCCTTCATGACCCTGAGATGGATGGAGCATGAGAACTGCGCTGCCTTCGCGCCCTTCTCTTTGTACTGGGTGCCATACCCAGTCTGCTCCATGGTGGCCTTCATGTGCTGCACCCACCCGACAGAGCAGGTAGTACCGAGCAGATTGAGCCCCTCCAGGAAGTTGGTGACGGCGGCGGCACCGACCGGAAAGCCCCGCTCAGCAGCAAAGCCCTCCTTGCGAAGGGTCTGATCAGCATCCTTCGTTGCACGGCCCATCAGCGAGTCGATGGATACGAAGACAGGTACTCGTTCTCCTTTCGGGGAGGGGCCTCTCTTACGCACCCCAGTGATCACCCTCTGCACCATCGTTTGCCACTCCTGGATGGAGTCGACAGCCTTATAGCCAACACTACTGCGAGGGTAGCCAGGCTCCCACCAATGGGATAACGCATCAAGCATGTCAGGCGAGGTCTTGTTCTCACTGTCAAGGTGGAAGAATTTACCGCCCTGTTGGGCGAACCAGTTGCCCATCTCGTTTATCAAAGTGGACTTATAGCTTTTCTCCTCGCCTGAGACACCGAGGTAGCGTTGTAGGGGCCAGATGTTCGAGCCACCGATCAACCATTGAACCACCCGAGGTATAAGGATTCCCCAAGTGTGTTGGGCGTGATCGCCCTGTAAGTAGGCCTTTGTCGACGTTGAATACTCATTCATCGTCTTCATCAGGTCTGTCATGAGGTCGTCGGCCCCCATAAGATACTCCTGAAGAAAAAGAGACGCCTCGCACAATTACGAGACGTCTCTTATTTTGGTTAGAGGTCGCCGAGCAGGTCTTCGTACTTCGAAGCCTTACTGCTGGCGTCGTCGTAGCTGAGGGCGGCACCCGCCTCACCAGCGTCAGACCCGACGTCAACAAGGCTGTCGCCCACCTCCTCATCCTCTTCACCAGCATCCAGGGGAGTGGACGGCAGCTCGGTATCGATCTGCAGGTCCGCAGAGGCCTCCTGGGCGGCCGGCTGCTTACCACGAATGCGGGCCAGGTTCTCCGCCTGGAGCTGACGTACCTCCTCCGAGTCGACAGCGGTCGACTCCTCGACGGCGGCCGGTGCAGCCGTCTGACCGAACACGCGGGCATAGTCATCCTCGAAGGCGTACTCGACCACGTCAGCACCAAAGCATGAGACCGCAGCCTTCAGCATCTGGTCCCAGGTGTGACGCTTCATGCAGTCCTCCCACGGCACCCACAGCTTCTTGCAGGCGTCGGGCGGAAGCGGGACCTTATCGCCGACACTGGCCTCGAAGAGTACGATATCGCCGATGCGTTGCTTGACCGGGGTCAAGACAATCGCGCGGCCCTCGTCGGGGCTGAAGACGTCGATGCCGTCCTCGTAGCACTTGGTCAGCACCTCGGCGACGCTCTCGGCAGCCGTGCTGGTCAGAGGGACGGCCTGCTTGACCGCAGGCTTCTCCAGGTCCTTGCCGTTGTGCTTGAGGATGATGGCCTGAGACCACGCCATGTCGGGGGTGCTCCGCAGGGGTGCGTTCATACCCCCAGACAAGAGCTTGTTGACCTTGGCCTCCAGGTGGGGCGGCAGCTCGCCAGCCTTCTGTCGACCCCGCAGGCGGATGAAGAGGCCGGGGAAGACCATGCTGACCGAATCGTCCTCGTTCCGGTCAGAGCTGCAGGCGAAGCCGGTGAACTTGGCGTTCTTGCCGGCGTTGACGGTGGTTGGCTCGATCCGGAAGTTGCTGAAATCGGGGCCGCCCTGGGTCATAGCCAAGACCATGGGCAGGAACTCCCCGTCGCGCACCTCGGGCACGAAGCGGATGATCGATTCTCCTTTCTTGGTGTTCAGCCGGGTGGGCTGAAGCTTGGTTTCGTCGATACACGAGGCGAGATAGTTGCGCGGCTCGCGTGACGACATCTTGCCAATTTGGGCCATGAGACCTCCTGATAATGCTGTTGCTTGGGGGATGGGCGGAAAGCGGGCTTCGACAACGTGACAAAGCCCAGCAATCATACACATACCAAACCTTTGTCCATAGAGCAGCAGTTCTGCTGCACCCACTAGATGTAGGGATTAGGCAGTCATGGCGTATTCCTCCATGAAGGCTTCGAGCTGCCCCGGCTTGTGCGGGTCGTAGGCCTTATCGGCCCAGCTATGCGGGAAGATCTCAATGTCGACGCCGAGATGGTAGTCGGTGCCGGGGAGACAGTTCTTCGTAGCCATGCATAGCTCAATGAGCGGGATGAAATCTGGCACGAGGTCACAGCGGACCTCAAACAAGAAGGCGTCGTGGATGGGCAGGAGGATCTCGGCGTCGAGCGCCTCGTTCCTCTCCCGTAGCTTGCGCAAGACACGATGTATCATGTAACCAGCCTGCGCGAGCAGGTCAGCGACTGCGGCCTGTATTCGCGCGTTCTTCGCCTCCCTGCGAATAGCTGCTTGATCCCACTCCGACATCTGCCGGGCACCCTGAAAGTAGCGCCTACGACCAAAAGCGTTCTCTATGTATTCGTCCTTGATAGCTCCCTCCGCACCGTCGACAAGCCACTGCCACGCTACTGGGTATGCGTCGGCGATACCGTTGATGACGGTCTGTGTATCTTCGACACTCACGGGCTCATTGACGACCTTGTTGATCTCGCGGGCCAGAGCGTTGGCGCCTCTTCCGTACATGATCAGTGTTGTTACCGTAAAGGCTTTTTATCCTCTACTTCTGCACCTTCGGTAAGGTTATAGTGCAGCTCAGCATATCTTTTCACCATCTCTGGTGCCCCGGCCTCGTGGCAGCGTTATAGTCTCCGCTAGGAGGATCAGCTGCTATGCGTTGCCCCTGGCCAGCGTTTTACCGCATGGCCTTCGGTTCGGGTTACCTACCTCTAGGCTTTCCCGCTTAATTCCGGAGTTTTACTTCGGCTAGTAAACTTACCTTTAGAATCTCGCACACGAAGTTCACCATGCTCAATCACCTGGTGGCACTTACGACATACGAGCCGCAGATTCTCCCGACGATTATCACTTTGATCTTCGTTGATATGATGCACGCACCAAGTCTTCTTGGTCAAAGGTACCCCGCAGTTCTCACACTCCAGTGGCTTACCTTCTTTGCCGTAGCGGCGATAGGCGGCTACGCCTCCCTTCCACATGGCGTTTGCTTCCCCCGCTTGAGCACCACCGGATCCTACCCCAGGGTTCTTGATCTTACCGGCCTTAATCGAGTGCGCTCGGCTTCGAGCTGTCGACTTTTTACGCCGACAAGCTACACAGCGTAGGCACCACCCGCGCCCTACGTGCTTAAACACGAGGCCACAGTCTTGGCAGGTAATCTCTTTAGTGGGTTCTTTGCGTTTACTCATATCTGCTAGATTTAAAAGGTGTGGTTCGGATGTCAACCGAATAGTACGGATTTGGCGGCGACGCGAAGGGACCCATATTTGGCCTTCACTTCGCCGCATAAGTCATCGTATTCTTGGCGCCTCCCACATTCTAACTCATCTAGGGCAGGCCCCAATCTTTCCAGCTCGGGGAGCTTGAACGACTTCAGCGTATTCTCGCTGTGGGCGTCACGCCCACCATTGACCAGTTTGATCAGCGCTTCGTCACCAGAAGCGTAGGCCCAGATGTAGACCTCAGCGGTGGCGAAGTCTGCCTCGATGAGGCAGTAACCTGGTCGAGCAATGAAGCACGATGCGAACTTCGGCACGTTGATCTGATCTTTCTCTTCGATCGGATCATCGCCCGTGTAGTCAGCGGCACATCGTGCTTTGTAGTCGTCGACACCACACCCGAAGTAGAAGTCGACCAGCGCCTCGAAGGCGGCGGCCTCCTGCTTCTTCGGCTTCGTCTGGAGATTGGCTTTCGACGAGCTGTAGCGACCAGTCTCCGTGAGCTGACTGATGTGGGTGCGAACCCGACCATCAGCCCAGATGTTGCAGTGGAAGCTCTTCCCATCCTCGACCACGCCATACTCATTGGCGACCTGTGGTGCGAGGTAGGTCGAGAGGAACTTGCCGATGACGCTCAAGTGCTTGAGCAGCTTCAGCACCCGAACATCCGGGTGCTTGGAATGTAACAGATCGAGCGCTTCCGCCTTCGCAGAAGGCGAGTTGAACTCCTCCTCGCCCTTCTCGATGATGATCTCCCAGTCGACCGGATACTTATCGGTGTTGAAAATCGGTGGAAGGTGAAGCAGCCTCGCCGGCGGGTCGAAGGTAGGTGGTGGCTTCGGGTCTTTATACTTCGCCCCGTAGTAGAGCAGGGTCTTCATCTGGTCGGAACTGCCGGGGTTGAAGCCAGGCCACTGCAGCTCCTCCTGCACACGTTTCAACAGCGCGTCGTAGACTGGCCTGTAGGCCTCGTAGAGCTGAGCCCGCTGTTCGTCGTCAACGAGGATGCCTGGCCGTTCCATCTGATAGATATGCCAGCTCGTCGGGCTTACATGCTTGAAATAGAGATCCTTCAGCCGTGGCTGTTGGTTTAGCTCGATGAGCAGGTGCTCGGCACACTGCCAGGTGCAGTCGGCGTCGCAGAGCGCGTAGGGTACCAGAATCGCCAAGGGCACATCTCGATAGCCGAAGTCGAGGTGCTTCTTACGGCAGCCCGTATCGTCGAGATACTCCTCCAGTTCTGACCAGAATGCCCCGTAGTGCGGCAGGTACTTGCGCACGACAAGGTCGAGGCCCTGGCTCTCATCCCCATAAAGCAGGTGGTGGATGAGCATCGTGTCGATGCCATCCTCGATGCGATCGGTCAGCGGATAGCCATTCCGATCGAACTGCTCACAGTCGGCCCGCAGGTGATGGGCGCAGATACGCCACCGCTTGTCGAGTAAGAGCTGTTGGACTGAATACCAGATACGGTGCCAGTCATCCGCGTCGTGCATCGGGGCGTAGGTCTTGTAGTAGCGACCCTTGTACTCGAAATCGTACTCATGGAACTCACGCCACTTGATCGCCTTGACTGCCTCCTCACAGCCACTTTTGTACCTGCTATTGGCCCGCTTCTCGGCGGTGGCGACCCGCTTCGCGTATTCGGCCTTCTTCTTCTCGACTGCCTCGGGGTGCTTCTGGAACCAGGACCAGGGGTCCTTGTACTGGGACTCGCAGAATTCCTCCCATGTCGGGACATCTGGCGGTTCGTACTCGGGAAACAGTGGCTCAGGCTTGAAGACCTCCTCCTGGTCGTAGAGCTGGATATAGGCACTGGTACCTGCACCCCAGGAGAGCTGAATCGAGATGGTCTCTGTGAACTCCTCGCGGGCACACCGGCTACCGAACTCGGTATCGAAGGCGATCCAGGGTGGGGCGATCATGCGGATCTCGTCACAGAGCTTCACCACCTCGTCTGCGGTGGTGACGTGACGGTAATCCTTCTTCTGCGCCCGACGGTGGTACGCGCCCTTGCCGATCTCTGCCGCCCGCTCCAGTTCGGAACGGAAGACACCGATCTCAGCGTAGCCACCCACAAAGGACAGCTGGCTATAGGTGGGCACCACAGTGGCCTTGTGGCCATTCTCGGTCTCGTAGGTCAGGTTGTTGCCCTGGTACTTATCCATCTTCGCATTCTTGCCGAAGAGGGCCTTGAGCGCGTCAGCACCAAACGTGATGATCACATCCGGCTTACACTTATCGATATCGGCCTGCAAATACGCCAGGCCATCCTTCTTGTGGCGCTGCGAGTACTTGTTCATCGTTCTCGGCAACGAGAAGCGACAAACGTGGGTAGCGACACACTCGGTCAGGGGGATACCCGCGCGCCGCAGCTCCTTGCGTACGAACTCACCCGTCGCCGAGTCGGGGTGAAGAGCGATGTTGTCGTGCAGGTCGCGGCTGGATGGGTTTCCGAGGATGACCATATAGCGCACCGGCCGCCAGCCCATGTACTTGCGCTGTGCTCGCCGGCGGTCTTCAGGCAGGAGAGCCTTCGACACGCCAGCTCCGAGCCAGCAGCACTGCATGTGGTGGGGGTTGCCGATCTTGTATTCGGGGAGCACCTGGCCCTGGTTACACACCAGCTCGATGAACTCCTCCTCGGTCTCAATACCGTCGCCGTAGGTAGCATTCCAGTAAGCACGATGGGCTTCGGATAGCGGCGAACCCGTGACTGAGTCAGGCATCAGCTGACCTCCTTGATAAGCTTATGCATGACCTTGAAACCGAGGTCAGCAGCGTCGGGGACGGCAACGTCCTCGTTGTTGTTATGGCGGGTCGCCAGGTCCAAGACCTCTTGCGGCCAGTGCAGCATACGGACGTCAGGGATATACCGCTGGAGTACCTCCCGTAGCTCGTGGGCGAAGATGCGCCCTTTGGCACCCTTGCGGTTGTCGGGCACGAAGGTGTCTGCGTCGGTAGCGATGATGATAGAGCTACACTGCTCGCCCAGCTCTTCAGCGCGGATGCTGTTGAGCTGCTTACCGAACATGGCAATACCGTTTGGCCCACAGACGATGGCATTCATGAGCCCCTCGTTGAGGACCGGCCGCTCAAACAGGTCAAGGTTGTCGAGGTTGTAGAAGCACTTCACGAAGCCCGGTGGCATATACCAGCGTGGCTTATCATCGGGGTCGATCGCTCGTCCCTGCCACGCCACCTGTGCCCCATTCTTTGTGATGGGGAAGATGACGCGGTCCTGAGCAGGGGGAAAGCGCCAGTCGTATTCACTGGTGAAGCAGGCCCCGTATTCGGTGCTGAGATAGTGCACAGCCTTGAGACTGCTGAAAGCGGCGTAGTGACCCCTTAGCGCCTGTATAGCCGGATGGGTAGGGCTTAGCTTGTGGAGCGGCACGCAGCCGTCCGGCATGGGAATGGCGCCCTTCTGCGACTTGATCTCAGTAACGCGCTCACTGACCTCGATATCGTCGAGCAGGCCCATGTCAGCGGCCTTGAGGTCGTCGAGGAACTGCTCGTAAAACTCGGGGCTACGGACGTCGCAATCCTCATTGTAGCAGTTTGCCAGATAGGTAATGCGATCGTTTCGCAAAGGCGGCCGTGTCAGCCAGAGATAGCCGACCGACAGGCGCTGTTTGTCGTCACCACAGATCGGGCAGTCGACGTTGTAGGATTCGCCGCGCTCGACGACCTGTTCTTTGTTGGTTCCGGGGATTCGCTCCTTTATCTGACTGACCCCTTCATTGAATACTTTGACGTCTCCGAAATGCTTGATCAGCACCCGGTACAACGACGGGTTCAACATTATGACGCCTCACCTGCGCTTACGCTCCATAGGGGTTTTATGATCATTTTTAGCCTTTCGGCTGACGAACTTCTTACTCCGAATCTCATAGCGGTCGGAAACGTCGAAGAATGAGGCCAGCTCGCCTCGCAGCTCCATGACTGAGGTTTCACCACGAACACCGTCATCACGGGCCTTGACGAAGGTCAGCAGGGAGTAGCCGGTCTTCGGGTCCTGCTTGTTGATCGCCAGCGCATACTTGAACGGCGCGCACCACATCTTGCAGTCGGCGGCGCAGTACATGTCGTGCACCATGAAGGGGCCTTTCTTGACCTCCAAGGTGCCCATCTGCTGTGACATGGCGATGATGATATTCGAGCGGTGAGCCTCGCCTGCGATAGCATAGCTGAGGGTCTGCAGCTCCTGCTCTTTGGTGCGCTTGGTGATCTGGCAGGTCGCATCGGCGATGATGCCTGCCCAGTCGATATAGACGTAGACCGGCTTTTTCGACTGAGAGGACAGCTGAGCGATCTCGCCTTGTATGGGTGCGAAGCCCTCGCTGACGAGATTGTGCTCGACCATATCGAGGTAATGAAAATACACCTCTATGTTGGCGAGCTTCTTCGCCGCAACCTTCTTGTTGATCTTGGTATCGGCGATGACCTCGGGGATGCCTTTCGTCTCGAAGAGCGTGTAGTCGACTCCCAGGGCACACCCCAGTATCTTGTTACGCATCGAGCGGCTCATGCCTTCCTCAGCAAGGACGAGCAGGGCGTGGCGACCCATAAGCGCCTGCGCGACAGCCAATTGGATACCGAGAGAGGTCTTTCCAGCGTTTTGGGGAGCTATGATCCCGATGGTCGAGCCGTTCACCGGGCCTCTACCATCACCGAGTCGGCTATCGAGCCAGGGGATGCCGGTCGAGACGCGCTCACCTGTTTCAGGGGCGGGCATATCGACAAGCCCATTACGCGACAGGCCCCCAGCAATGGAGGCCTGCTTCGCTTGAAGCTGATCCAGATTGTCGCGCAGGCCGGCGATGTCGCCGGTGCGCGCGGGCTCGTTGAGTAGGTCCCGGGCGGCGGGCTGGATGACGCATATCTCGGCGATCTTCTGGATCATCTTACGGGCGCCACCGATGCTACGCTCGTCGATCTCTTTCTTGAACTCGAAGAAGTGAGCGACCTCTCTGCGCACCACGTTGCGCTTCGTCTCGGTCTGGAAAAATCGCGCTAGATAGCTGTCGATCTCGGCGTGGAGGGTGGCATCGTCAGGAGCGATCCCGTGCTCCCCGTGATAGCTTCGAATAATGTCGAACAGGATCGCCTGGGGGACCGTACCCCCAATGTGATTATTGGTCAGGTGGCTCCCATCGATGCCCGCCGACCTCGTCGACTCCAGTATCGCTGGGCTGAGAATCATCTGACCGAGAAGAATGCTGATGTGAGCGGGATTGTAGGCGGCGGCCATCAAGGAATCCTAGATGCCCGGCGAGAGCCTCGCGTGCTATAGGGACTGCCTCCAGCTCAAGAAGAGCTGCGTCAGTGTACTCATCGACTATGTCGCTGAACCCATAGTGATTGGCCATGACCGTGCGGAAGAGAGGGGTGAGTTGAAGAGTGCAGTCCTCTAGGGCTGCGTGCGGGCCGTAAATCATGGCCCACTCCTCGAAGCAATGCAACTGGCTTTTATAGTGTGTCGCCTGACGGAGTGCCACTACATGTAGATCTTCTGCACTGTCGGCGTAGTCGGGGTTGGCTATAGCGCTCGGCCAGAAGTTACCGGTCTTGCTCATCCCCTCCAACTGCTGCTTCACGAACTGGGTAGCATTCAGCTGCTGTTTCTTACAGAGCAGCGCTGCATGATAGAACTTCACATACTGCTTTCGCGGAACCGTTACGCGACCGGGCGCATACATCGGTCGCAGCTCCACGTAGCGCCTGTAGATCTCTTCGCCGAGTTGAGCGACTTCCGAGTCTAGGACCCGAAAGCGCCCCTCCTCGTCGAACAGCTCAACGTTGTCGAAGAGCCCCATGGTTACCTCATTTCAATGCGAAAGCCATTCTTACGGTACACCGCGAGCCGCTTCTGAGCGCGCCCCTGCAGATTGCCTGAGAAGGTATCCAAGAAATCGATCAGTAACCCGGAGTCCTTGGCGGTCTTATCGCCCAAGCGTGAGAGTCGACCCGGCACCTGACCGGCATCGATGGGTGAGCCCGAGCCATCGGCCCGTACCAATACAGCGAGGTCGCGGAAGTCGACTCCCTTCGACCAGATCTTGGTGGCGATGGCTCGTTTCAGCTCGTGGGCTTCAAAGGCCTTCTTGTACCGCTCGCGCATCTTGACCGTACAGATCTCCTGATCGTCGGTCATTGACCCTCGTCTACGCATAGCCGTGACGCGGGCAGCATCCGGTTCCCCGGTGACGATGGCGAAGTTCGGTAGCAGCTGACCGAGCGCGTAAGCATGCTCGGTCTTATCGACCATGATCAACAATTGCTGATCATCACCGATCTCTTCCTCGACCTCCCGCGTAACGCGGGCGATAAGGTTGTTGCGGTCTTCGTTCAGCCAGATACCCAGCCGGTCAGCAGTCGCCTTCACGGCGATCCTCGACACTTCCGGGCCCAGCTCAGAGCGGTGGACCCGGACATGCAGCTGAACGATGTTGCCGCCAGCGACGCTCTCCTGGTAGTTCACGTTAGCAATGACAGGACCGAAGAGTGCTTCACCGAAGCCCTCCGCGCCGTCGCTACGCCCCTCGGGCGTGGCTGTGAACCCGAAGAGCCGGGCACGACGGAACTTGTTGAACTTCTTCACGTAGCCTTCCGTCATGTGGGTGTGGCACTCGTCAGCGAGGATGAGACTCACATCCTTCGGTGCCTTGTGCAGCGACTGGCTCGTACAGACGATCACCCGCCTGTCGTCCTGCGACTTCCCCTTACCAATACGCCCAAGTTGGCTGGCCAGATCGTACTTGAGCGCGTCATAGATGTCGTCTGCGATATCGTTGCTGTTGACCGTGATCAGGATCTGCGCCTTCGGGTAGGCCTTGGCCAACAGTTTGATGATAAAGGTGTTGTGGGTGACAGTAAAGTCACCCAGTAAGAATAGGCTGTCTCCATCGATTTCGAACCCATAGTACTCGCCTTCGCCAGTAGGCTCGATAGTAAGACCAACCCGTCTTACATCCTTTACCTGCCTACGTGCGCGTGCGCACCTACGCTTAACTCGGCACGGGATCTGGTCAGTGTCTCCGCTTATCTTCACCCGGTAGTAGGTACCCCACTTTCCTGTGTTTACACACTCTTTCTGACAGGCGCGCATGTATGCAGCCAGCCCAAGTGAGCGAGCTAAAAACACAACAGCCTGTGAGAGCGCCTTGTGCTTGAATACTATATCGTGCACCGTCTCCGCTTGTAGATAGCCATCTGTGTCGATGAGCCCCGCGAGCAACTCCATCCTATCATCACGCGACGCTGTCAGGTAACTTTGGGGCACATGCTTGTTGTGCAGGAGACCGTAGTGCTTGAGCAGGCGATAGAGAACGTTGTGACCTTCGCGCGGCTTCATTGCGTAGATCGGCGCTCGTAGCTCATCCCGTACCACTACTCTGTGAGCTATGTTCGTTGCATACCTTCCCCACTCGCCGATCACCTCTTCATCCATCGAGCAGATTTCAGCACGCGCACTGGTTCCATCCCCTAGCCATACGCCTAAGATGTACGGGGGTATAAGAAGCGCTTCCTTATGGCTGGGAAAATCGATAGCCGGTGCCCGCCACCCTTTAGCAACGTGTCTGAAGGTATTTGAAGCCGAGAGATAGTCTCGCACGGAGACATTAGCGATATCACCCGGCTGGTATGACACTCCTCCGCAACGGGCAGGGTCTCCACCGCTAATCACGAGGCTGAGGATGTGGCTCTCGTTGACCACGTACGGGTCACCCTTTGTAGGCGTGACCCTGTAGAGCTGCTCTCGACCCTGCGCGAGTGAGAGTACGTTCCGAGGTTGACTATCGGGGCCCATAAGCTGGTCTCCGACCTCTACATCCTCTACTTTTTTCACTTCGCCACTGTAGAGCATGACTGGAGTGCCTTTACCAAGACACTTTCCCCATGCCGTGGGACATACAACGATGCCCCGCTCATGGGCGAGAAGCTTCGCGAACACCTCCTTCTGCCGGGCACGCCAGATGGTGCCCCGCAGTGCTTCGATATCCGGTTCCCCGAGGCCATCGTCGACGTAGTTCTGCGTTTCGACCGTATAGCCCTTCTTCTGGAGAACGGCAATGATGCGTGGGCCGAACCCCGCGAAGGAGCACATCACCTTTCGGTCTTCACTATCCGTGTCATACCAGAACAACGGTATCTTGTTGGTGATGGTCTTCACCTCCCGGTGGTACTCACCGGTATCCAGATCTTCGACCCACTCCATCTCCTGTTCGCGACGAGATACCGTGCACACGTCGTGAACCAGCTGCCCGACTTCACCGGGCATCAAGCAGAGGGCGCGCCCCAGGTATCTCAGCTTCGCGATCATTTGCAGAAGGCCTCCATCGAGAGCAGGTTGAACATCACATGCCTATCGATCGGCAGCTGGCGCAGCCACTTGCTCAACTGCTGGATGAGTAGGCCCGCTGCGATGTTGGCCATGTGTATCGACATCTTCGTCGTACACGATCCCCGGAAAGCGTCTCCCTCGGAGAACATGGTTGTCGGATAGTAGTCCAGATGCTCTTTTTCGCAACAAGCTAATATGTGAATGACGTCGGCTGCAACCCTACTGTCCAAGAAGAGTTCGAAGCTATCCCGGTGATTGCAGAAGATGCGATTCCTGGTCTCGATCCCGTCGACGCAGCAGAAGAGTACCTTCGGGACCGGCGTCGGCGTGTCAGCCGGGAACCGACACTTGCGGGGCTGGATGCAGAAGTCGATCGTCTCGTCGTACTTGTGGGCCAGCTCCTTGGAGAGGGCATAGACCTTATCCATACCCACATCGTTGGGCGACCAGCCCTGGGGGCCGATGTTGACGTCCTCCACCTCGTCATGGTCGAACATCTGGATGTTCCGTGCCCCAGCCGACGCGAGCTGAAGCACGACCTGCCGACCAACAGCGCCTACACCGGCAACTGCGATCGGCAGCTTATCCAGGGTGTCAGGCGGGAGCATCCCCGCCTGACGTTGATAGTACCCGTCTATCATTGAGCCTTACCTTTCTCTAAAGCTTCTGTCACGGCCTGCGGGTCGTCAGAACAGGTATCGATGTCCAGCTCCGACTCCCGTGCCATTGCCAGCAGCTTGGCGTTATCCATGTTCTGGCGGTCGTAACCCACCCGGCGCAGTTCCGACACCGCGAGCCTGAATTCAGCTTCGTAGCCGTCCTTCTCAGCGCTCTTGACGAGCTGGTTGTCGAGGATCATGTCCATCTGCCCGACAGTCAGCCCCTCCTGACGGCACTTATCGATCGCCAGGCCCACCAGCACGATCGCATCTTCCATCCGGCTCTCACTGAGGTCATCCGGGGTATCATCGCCGAGGAAGAAGCCGATCTCTCCGCCCTCGAGGTCGAAATCATCCTGTGCGAAGAGGGCTTCGTTGGCCAGCTTCGCGCCGCTGGCAACCTCAACCAGCTCGCTCCGCTCATAAGCGGTGACGTAGATGATCGAATTGTCTTGGCACACCCAGTGGTACAGGATGTCTATCTCGGCATCGAAACCGTCGATCTGCACCCCCGCAGCGTCCGGATCGCGCTCAGCGGCCATGGAGGTGAGCCGCTCTTCCGCCGCACACAGCTCCAGCCCGACTGTGCTGGAGTTGATGGCCGGCTTGTCGAGCTGAAGGACCTGGTCAGAGGTGAGGTAGCTGACGCTTGTGACCAGGTCGACCTTGAACTGGATGATGCCCGTCTCCTGATCGATCTTGTGGATGCTGACGTTGATGTTCTGCAGTTCGCGGATCAATTCACCGCTCGGCCCATCCAGCCCGCCGTCCTTCGACGCCACTTCTCGCCAGACGAGTGGTTCGTCACCCCAGGAGAACAGCTCAAGGGCGTTTTCTTCCGGCAGACCCCACAGGAACGAGTCGCGATGCACCTCGTACTCGGTATCGATGATGACCGGGCCGTACCGCCCCGTAGGCGGCAACGAGGGCGATTCCTGCACCGAGGGGAAGTTACCGTAGCTGTTGTTGTAGTAGTCTTCAAACCCGTAGTAGTCCTCCCTTCCCGTAAAGAAGTCTTCGTAGCGACGGGTTACAGCCTTGTTGCGACGGTGGCCCGGAATGCCGGCCGTTGTAGTAGGAGCGAAGTAGATCTCCTGCTCAACGTTCTCGATGATCTCCTGCTTCCAGCCCTCCCGTGTGTCGTCGTCGACAGCAGGGAAGTCGACGCCCACCGTCATATCTACCGGCAGGTCGAAGAAGCAGTTGTTACCACTCGGGTCCTTCACCCGGTATTGGCAATGAGGCTCCTCCACGTCCGACAGGATAACCATGATACCCCAAGAGGTGGACCCGAGGTGATCCGGTTCTGTGAAGGTCTTGATATCCTGTGGGCTCGGGCTGGTTCCCATACCGGGGTGGGTATGGAGCCAGATGCGCAGGCACTGATTGAGATTGAACTTGAACTCCCCGTCAGGGTCGGCCAGCTCCATCGCCAAAGCAGCGAGGTGCTGCTTGTCGAAGCTGACTGACGCCATGGAGGCGGTCTGCTTGGGGATGATGATATCCTCGATCAGCAGGTAGTCATCGGCATTAGCAAGGCCGAAGCCGCCGATCTCCGTCCCCACTGCGCCCAGCATGAACTGCATCTTCTCCCAGGCGTAAGGCGTGAAACGCAACGCCGAGTTGGCGTTCGCAACCTCACCAAGGTCCGGCTCCAGTATTTTCGCCGGCCGAACCTCCTTCACGGTCTTCTCGCCCGGCTTCGGCTGGCGCGTCCTCGGCACCTTGGGCTTGCTGCTCTTCGTAGAGCCGGAGGCGGCGGGCTGCGTGGCTGTCGTGGCCTGCGTGGACCCTCCACTGGAAGATGATTTCTTGGTCGTGGCCATCGGCCTGCTCCTCGGTATAGATCACTAGGGATTGGTTGGTGTCTTCGATGATCTGGTTCCACCACGCGGCCTTCTCAGCGAGCAGGGCGGTAGCACCCTGCGGCGGCGCACTGAAGTTTCCGCCTCGGAAACGCCGAAGCAGCAAGGTGAAGGCCGTCTGCGGTGCCTGCATGTCGCAGAAGCTGGCCATATCCAAGAACCGGCGAGTGAACTCATCGGTGAAAGAAAGGAACCGCTGCCGGAACCAGAAGTCCATATGCGGTGGGCTCTCCATCAACGTAGGGTGAACCCCCAGGCCATTTGGATCGCACGTGGGGCAGAAGGTCTGCCTGATGGTCTCATCCAGCTTGATCTGCAACTCAGCGTGGCACGCACCACAGCTGCAGTTCGTGAGAACGGCGATATCGGGTACCGGGCGCGACGCATGAAGTGTCACCGTCGAAGGGTGCCTGTCATGCCACTCACTCTCAAGCAGGTGACGCGCCTGCTCACTACCATCTGTCATCGTGCGCAACTCAGTACAGTTGGGGCAGCCACGGAAGTCTGGTCCGTAGATAAAGCGATTGTCGAGGACGTCTTCCCCTTCGTGCCGCGCACGGCAGTGGGGGCAGATGTAGACACCCTCCTTGGCAGCCTCGAACTCCTCGTGCAACAGCGAGTGACAGCCCCGACACATGGTTCGCCCGAAGTCGCTTATGCGGTGGTGATCCCGGGTCGGTTGGTGGCAGATTGGGCAGTGGAAAATACGGTGAGGGTTAAAGTAGCAGTTATGCTCCTCATCGTACTCCGCACACGTCTCGTGGGCGATATCACCGTGCGGCTCGACGGTGACCGGTTCCTCGTCGGCGTCGAGTGACTCCTCACAGATGGAGCAGAAGTCCCGCTCCCCGTACCAGTACCTGATTGCTGTGAATGGCCCACTCGGGTTATAGGTGTTCAGAATCGATTCGCCGACACTGAAGGCGTCAGAAATGAGGCCCTGCGACAGTGCGTTGACGATCGGCTGGCCACCCTCCCCCGCGCAGATAGCGCTCCCCTGCACGTGTGGGTGGATTGTGTCGGTACCCTCTGCGTAGTTGGGGTCACCGACAGCATGGCAGTAGAGGGCCCGCGCGTAATCGTTGCCAGCGACCGCCCCCGTCAGCTCGTCGACGTCGAGTATGAGGAAGAACCCTGCAAAGTCGACGTCGACCCCATCCTCCTCGAAAGATATCGCGTCTGTTCTAAGCGCGATGCGCCAGCGGCCGGACTGTGGCGGCCCATAGTCAATCGCCAGGTCCTCATCCGTAAGAAAGCATACGCGCTCGCCGAATTGCGCGCGGAGAAAACACATCTCCCGGAACACATTCTCGTAGCTGAGGATACGCTCCATGTCCGCCGTGTCCTCGGCGTAGCGACTGGCTTCCTCGTGTGGGTTGTCTTCCCCTCGCAGCACGTCGATAATATCGAGCTGATCCGAGACCTGTTCGAAATGCCTCTCGAAAGCCGCACGGATACCTCGATACTCGACACTCCTGTTGTCAAGCCGACCGAACCACTCCGATGAAAACATCGGAAATTCCATCGTATTGTCGACCAACAGAGCGCGCAGCACACGTGTCTCGCCGCCGAAGGCCACTAAGGTATCCCGTAGGTGGTGGCCCATCTGGGCACAAGCGCTCTGCGTGAGCGCCCCCTTCACATTGTTGTAAACGCGGGTGGCGAAGTGATGAAAAGTCTCGCAATCCTCTTCACTGATGTTGGCCCCTGATGGGACCGGATAGGTAACAGTATCCATGGTGTCTCCATGAAAGAACCCCGCCAACGCGGGGTTGACGGGGTTCGTGGGATGGAGGCGTAACGACTACTTGTTGCCGTCGACGTTCTCGGGGGTCACGGACAGCTTGTCGCCGTCCTCCAGCTCGTCGCTCATCTGAGCGGGCGAGCCGTTGCGGCTGATGTGGCCCGGCTGACCGCCGACCACGTCAGCGACGCTGGCGCCGGGCTGGACCATGCGGTTGGAAGCATCGCCGGTATTGTTGTTGACGACGAGAACCCGGATAGGGTTGTCGCCGTTGTGGTTCTCCACCTGGACATTGCTGCCGGTGGGGATGCGGATGACGGTCTCGTTGTTGTCGTTGCTCATGGTGTATTGGTCTCTGAATTCAGATTGTGAACGTTGTCGAAGGAGCCCACAAGGGCCTCTTCGTGGTCGACGATGAGGATCTGCAAATCACCGTGGGTCTCCTTGAGCTTCAGGATGACCTGATTGAGATGATGCTGCCGATTGACTGCATCTAAGTGATTCGATGGCTCGTCTAAGACGAGTAATCCCACCTGCCGAGCAAATGTTCCGATCATCGCCAGTCGGAACGATATGCCTGCGACGACCTTTTGGCCACCGGAGAGTCGGTAACCAGGTAGCACACCTCCGCCTGCGAACTCCGCCATAAACGCTAGATCTTCGTCTAGTGATACCGTAAACGGCGCTTCCCAGATCGAGAGGTGGTGATGCATGCGACGATTCAGGACCTTCGCATACTCACGCATCAGTAGGGTCGGTAGCCCACTGACGTGCAGGATTTCACGGGCGCGTTTGCAGATCTGGACCCACTGTGCGTCTTGGGCCTCAGCTTTCTGCCGTTCGTAAAGGGCCTGCAATGTCGCTGCGTAGTTCTCGACCGAGATCTCGGTCGCACTTACGCCTTGAGTCAGCCCACGCAGCCGTTTCGTCTCCTCGACGAGTAGCTGCACCTTGCCTTGAGCCTCCTCAACTTCCGCTTCGCTAGGGAGATCAGCTGCTTCCCCTAGTTCAGCGCGCGCCGAGCGTGCCTCTGTCAGGTCACGCTCCAGCTGCTCGACTGCTTCCACTCTCGCTCGTATCGTGGTATCACACTCAACGAGTGACATCGAGAGCCGGTCGTAGTCGGCAACCAGCTTACGCAGCTTTTCTACCTGCCCCTCGTCAAGAGGAGCCGGAGCGGCCGTCTTCAGTTGCCCTTCGAGCATCTGCTTCCGGTCGGCGAGATTCGCTGCGGTTTTCTCATACAGGAGCACGGCGTTACGCTGAGCCTGCGCGCGCTCCAGAAGTGCTGTGATCTTATCGATCGAGGCCTGCAGGGCCTTATGCGCCTCGGCTTCGAAGTCGGCGAGTTCCGCCTTCAAGGCGGCCTTGCGAGTCATCAACTCGTCTGTCTTCACTCGCCACTCTTCGTCGAGGCTCGCCTGCATCTCAGCGAGTTTGGCCTTCGCTCGTTCGATCTTCTCTTCCCGTTCGACCGGGTCGAAGTTGAGCACTTCCTGCCCACACGTCGGGCAGTGACCATTACGGAACTGTTCCAAAACCTCTTCAGCGGCTGCGACCTTCTCGGCCAGAGAGTCCTCTGCAGAGGCCCGTTGGCGACCTTGGCGCTGATTGATCGATGCTTTGAGTATCTCTTCGAGTTCCTTCTCCAACTGCTCTTCTTTGGGCAGTTTCGGGCGAGGGTAACTCCCTTTGAGCTGCTGCTCTCTCACATCGAGCTTCGACGACAGATCTGAGATCTGCTCGCCAAGCTTCTCAATATCAGCGTCGGGCTTCTCACCGAGCTGACTGAAGGCGGTATCGACCGCAGCCAGCTGTTCTTGCAGGTCCTCGATAGCCTGCGCTGCGCGCTTGTCCGCCTCGTGTTGGGCCAGCTGGCTCCGTGCCTCCTCGGCTACGGGTTTGGCGCTAGCGGCCATTTGGCGGAAACCGTCGCGACGGCGCGTGTGATCTTCCAGATCACTGACGAGACCTGTAAGCCTCTCGGCGAGGTCAGCTATGCGGGCATCAGCCCGACTGATCGAGATGTTATCCTGTTTCCGCTTACGAAGGTCATCGAGGAGGTCGGCAAAAGGCTGGAGCGCAGCCATGGTCTTCTTCGACTCGTCAGCTTGCGCGTTGAATGCTTCCAGCTTCTCCCGCGCCTCATGTAGCGACTCTTCGGTGAGTTGGATCTGCTCGGGCAGACCCACGGTTACAGAATAGCGTGCAATCTCGTTCCCGAGGGCGCGTTCGGCTTCCGACGCACGGTGAAGCCGAACGGCCTTCTGGAATTCCTTCTTCCGGGTTGTAGTCGTCGAGAAGAGGATGCTATCTATTTGCCCCTGTCGCACGAAGACGTTGTTTTCCAGGGCACTGACCGAAGCACTGAAGATACCCTCGATGAATTCTTGGATCTCATCGTTACGGGTAATATCACGGTCAGGGGTCTTGAGGAGCTGGGCACCCTTCTTACCAAATGCCCGAGTGAGCGTATACTCGGTGTCACCGTGTTCGAAAACAACGATGCCCCGAGCCTGCTCCGCTCCGAGACGCACGTTCTCAGCCTTTACCCCCGCGAACCCACTGCTCCCGGTGATCAGGAACTGAAGGGCGTCTAAAACCGTGGTCTTACCACAGCCGTTAGGGCCGATGATCGCGTTCACTCCGGGGGTAAAGGTGAGTTCGAGATGTTCGTGACAACCGTAGTTGTCGAGGGTTAAAGACTTGAAGCGCATCAGTTACCCTTGATAGCGTCCTGGACCGAGATGGTCTCACCCTCGGTGACCGGGGTGGACAGCGCGGCGCGCGAGTTGCGGACCCAGATCTCGCGGCTGCCGAGGGTGACGCCGGCACGGTTCAGCACGTCACCGACAGTAGCGCCATCGCTGAGTCCATCGACCTCGCCCCAGGGGTTCTCGGCGGTCATGAGTTTGACTTTCATGTGGTATCCTCTGTAGTCTGTTTCTTGAAGTGCGTGGTAAGGGTTGCGGGGTTGTAAACCCACTTAGACCAGGAGTTCGGCGGTGCGAACCAGAGCTGCCGGCGGGTAAGCGTAGAAGATAGCCTCGGTCTTAGGCTCCCTCTCACCGGTTTGTTCCCATCTGAGCCATCCGAGGAAGGCCCACAGGGCATAGGCGCTGACGAGTTCGGCTGTAGGACCAACAGTAACGCTGGCGCCGCAGACGCTATCGGTAGCTTCGTCATCGCTGCAGAGCGTATCCTCCCACAGTTCAGCTTCGGGAAGACTGGTGGGGCGTACCGAGTACACCCGCCCGACGTCGACACCCATGCGGGTCTCGATCATGCGCTTGATCATCGGGTTGTGAGCGATGGCACCCTTCCAGATCTCTTTCCGGGATGCCATGGTATCGGTCAGGAGGAAGACCACCTCACCGAGCCGGGTACGGCCTGTGACCGCCTCGTTGTGAGTGGTGACCTCCAGGCCGGTGTAGCGCTTGATACCCTTCGCCAGGGCATCGACCTTCTGCTCACCAACGTCTTCAAGCGCATAGCACTGGTTGGCGAGGTTGTGGGGCTCGATCTTGTCGAAGTCCCAGACGTGCAGGTTCTGCACGCCAAGCTTCGCCAATTCCATGGCGATACGGCTCCCCGTTGCCCCACAGCCTATAACGTCGACGCGCGTGTCGCCGAAGGCCTTGGGGTCGAAGATGCTGAGATGGCGGAACGGATCGATCTGGTTGGTCATTTACCCACCTTCACTTTCGGGTTGTTCCACGTACGGTTACGGCCCCTCGACTGCGAGTAGTCCTTGTAGCGCGTATTGCCGGTTGGCAGCTTGGTGGCCGTCGGGTACGACTTATGGCGCACACGCTCCTTGATCAGCTCGTCGACCTCCTTGTCGAGATCGTCGCAGTTCTCCCACATCACCTCGACCGGGCAGCCGACAACGGTGATCCAGACGGGCCCGGCACGGTAGTAGACAGAGAAGTGGGCGTCTCCGGCCTTGTTGACGATGCCCCTGACCCAGAAGTCGTAGAAGTTGCCGCCTTCGCAGAGCTTTGCGATCTGGGTGTCGTCCTGGCCCGAGGGACTGACCCCCATCGAGCCGTGGCTGTGGCACCAGCAGTTCATGTGCTTCACCCGGAAGTCGGGCGAATCCGGGTCGATGCCAGCGGCGATGTCCTCCTCGGCCATCTGTTGGAGGAGAGAGGCCTGACCCTGCGGGGTCAGCTCCGTGGTGGTGCTGTGACAGTCCTGGAGCGGCACACCCCAGTCGCTGATGACGAAGTCGCCATCATCGTTGCGATGGACCACACAGAGCCAGCCGACCTCGCCGGTGGGGACCTTGTTACAGATGCGCTGCATCTTGCGCGCGACAGTCTCCTTGACGTAGACAGTGGGTACGTCGTAGAAGGTTGGGCTCAGGGTTTTTGGAGGTGAAAACAACGTTTTCCCTTTCTTAGTTTGGCGTTTCTTCGCCGCCTGTGGTCACCATGTTCAGGGCTTCTTCGGTGGCCGCCTCAGCCACCTCCATCAAGGTTTCGTTACGAGCAGCGCGCCGCTCCTCCTCCTCGATCTGCTCCTTGGTACGGGAGATGGGCCAGTTGACGATGCAGCTGCCGGCTGCATCTTTTACGAAGACCGACTGGAGATAGCGGACACAGCGGTCAATCAGCGCACGCCACTGGAAGCGAGCCACGAACTGCGGGATGTCGACCGACTGGTCACCCAGGCACGGGTTCCCGTTGGTGAACACGTGCGGAGCGTGCATCAGCCGATTGTTGTAGCCCCGCACACGGCGGGTCATGTTGTAGAACTTGACCGACGCCTTCTCCTGTTCGATGACGAAGCGGAATGCACCGATATCGTGCTCGTGGCCGCTGCGTGGGTCGATGCAGTAGAGATTCTCGGTCTCGACCAGGATGTTGTCGCCGAGACAGTCCATCGAGACCACCTTGTTGTCCTCTTCGATGATAGCGTCGAACTCAGCGTTGAGCATTTCTGCGAAGCGCTCATCGTCGCCATCCTGCTGCTCCAACTTCCTGCTGGCCTCGTCATAGCGCCTGACCGCGTCCTTCAGCTCGCGCTGCCACTTCTGCGCGGAGGTCTGCGCCTGGCGCATGACATCCGTCAGCTCTTCTCTTTCGTACTTCCGACGACCCATGCAGGCCTTCGTGTAGCTGCGCCGCACACGGTCGTAATCGATCTTGCGCTCACCGCGCCACAGCTCGACGGCGGCCTCGAAGATCTTCTTGAGCACCTCCTTATTGCCGGGGTTTTCGTCGTAGACGAGGTTGTGATATACATAGAGGTTACGGCCATCCATGGCGCCGAAGGCATCACCCTCCGGAGAGACGATGTGGTGATCAGCGCCGAGCCAGACGCCCACCGAAATGGACATGCGGCCCGCCTCGATACCCCAGGCGGTAGAGCCGGTTTCGAGGCTACCACCGACCGGCGAACTGGCGAGATGAACGTGAAGGTACTCCTCAGCTTTACGGTGCTCCTCGTCTGCGGCAGCACGCTGTCCAGGGCTCAGGTCAGCGTAGTCATCCGGGGCTGCCCAGGCATCTATAGGCAGGTTGCAGTTACCACCCCTCCCAGAGAGCTTCACGTGCTTACCGATAGCTGGGCACAGAATCTCGGAAGCGAGTCCCTTCACATATGACAGCATCGCTGTCGAACCGACCCAGTCGGCCGATTCGACGAGTTTGATGGTTGCGGGGTCGGTGCCGGCCCTGATGGGCGAACGCCCGTCGGGGCCGAGAAGCGCGACGAAGTAATGACCCTCCGTCTCAAGGTCGAAGATGTTGGTAGTCGTGTAGCCGCGCGCTTTCAGCCGCTGCACGCCCTCCCAGCTTATCGTTCTGGTTGCCAATGCCGATTCGGGGGTGACGAGGTCAGCACCCCCGAACTCGACACCCATCTCGTTGAGCAACTCGTCTGAGACAGACTTACACATTACGTGGAAGACCGCCCCTTCTGAGTATGGGTTGTCCATAATCTTACCCTTCTTGTTTTGTGAATGCGGTTCTCGCTTCTCGGAGCACATCCGGAATCGAGTTACTGTCGTCGAGGAGATCGAGTGTCAGCTGATGGGCACCAGGCTCTTTCTCCGGGTCGATCAGTGTGCCGAGATGCTCCTCGACAGAGATCGTCTGGTCGACACCAGTGCGATCCTCTTCAAGGTCCAGCTCAAGCATCCCGGGCGCGTCGACGGCCCTATCCATGAAGATAACCCGACCGTCGCGCTCCGCCTTGATGCGCCCCATCTCGTCTGCGTGATCCGGGGTGAAGTGTACCTGGGCGACAGGGGGCAGCTCGTTGTCCTGCGACAGGACCTGCTCACACCACCGCTCCAGCTCACGGACCTCTTCCGGTGTCGTAAGTTTGAAGCTACCGATCTCACGGTATGCGATCAGGCGTCGGGAGACCGTCAGGTCGTCGTACACGACCATAGCTGTCTTCGGCCCCCGTTGCCCGATGTCGCAGGCGTGCATCGGCCCTGTGTAGTAGGCCATCTGGCCGTCCCGGACCTTCGCTTCCCACTCCATGTGGATGTCGCCCACCAGTGTAAGCGGTATCCCCTCAGGGATCCACTCCAGTGCGCAGTTCCAGGCCGTCTCGAAGCGCAGGGCCTTGTCGAGCGCCTGGTGGAGGAAGAGCACTTGAGGCTTCTCCTCACGACCTGACAGCTCGCTCAGCCGCTCTTGGATCTGTAGCTTCCGTGCGTAGTCGAAGCCCACGCACGTCAGACCCTTGATCTCGACCATCTTCCCATCGCCGATGTGACGCGGGTGATTGTGTACGGCCGTATACCACGGCAACGGGTAGCGTAGGTCATGATTGCCCTGGATGCAGTAGACCGGGACAGACTCTTCCTGACAGCGGTCCATCTGCGTACGGAAGATATCAACCACCTCGGGCGACGGCTTGGCGAGGTCGAAGAGGTCACCGAGGAGCACGAGCGGTACGAACAGCTCGATAGCGAGATCAACGAGCGATGTGAGACCCATTTCTGAGTCGCCCGCGATGCTGCCGTAAGCACGCCAGATATGGGTGTCGAGGTGCAGGTCGCCAAGCGCTACGAAGCACGGGCTAGTCACCCCGACTGGCCTTTATCGGCAGGACCGGCATCCAGTGGTTTGTCGACTTCAGGCGCATGGGGGACCTCGTCGCTGTCTGCCGGCTCGTGCTCCCCGCGCTCGACATCGTCGCGGGGCTCTGGGTGGAAGGCCTTGTGGACCTTCTCGCCATCGATTTCGGCAGGGATGTCTTCGTCTGATGGATCGGCCATCATTCCTCCTTGAGGTAGGCGTTGTTGGTTCGAGTGCAGTTACGCCCGACGGTGTGCGGGCGGAACCGTGTGAGGTAGGTCGAGAAGTTGTCGTGCCAGCGCCACTCCCAGGGGTGATGGAGGCTCTCGGCCCAAACGTGGGCAGCATGCTCGACATCAAGCTGCTCCCGGTCGATGACACCAGCTAGCTCTTCCCCGTCGTAGACGTGGAGCTGGTCATGCTTATCCAGGCCGTATTCGGTGATGAGCCGGTCGCTGTGGAAGAGGCCGGTCAGCTGGTAGGCGAGTTCACCGTCGAAGGGCACCCGCTGCCCGAGGGTAGGTAGTTGGCCCCGGGTATCCACGGCGTAGTAGTTGAGCGTATAGCAGAGCATTCGGCAGTTCGATCGCTTGATCTTGAAGCGGGCGACCAGCTTCGGGTGGAGCTGGGCCTCACAGGGCACGTGCCAGCTCTCACGCGCCCACACGTAGCCGCCCTTGGCCGCGAGGTTACCGAGCGCAGTAAATAGCTGCGTGTGCCGGCGGTGCCAGCACGTCGGGCAGAGCACCCCTCGGCAGTACCCGTTCCGGGTGTTCAGGTGCATGAACCGGAGCCCACGGCACCGATGCCCGGTAGCCTTGGCATACTCGCGCTGGAAGTGGGTCAATAGACCGAATAGGCGCGTCCAGTCGAAGGCGCTGTTCCCGATGTCGTCAGGATAGAAGCGGTCTCTATACCAGGTGAAGAGGCCGTTATCGTCTCTAATCTCCGTCATCGACCTCCTTAAACTGATCGACGTAGCTCTGCCACGAGGAGTGCCTGTAGTAGAAGCGCTCCAGCAGCTGATTGCCCACTAAGACAACAAGCCAGATCAGCAGATAGGGTGCCATGAAACCGAGCGCGGGCGTGATGATAGCGAAGGCCAGCTCAACGGCTATTAGGATGACGACGATACCGGTGATGTAGAGCCATATCTTACCCAGTAGCGTCTCGTCCTCAGGGTCTTCCATAAGTCCTCTCCTTGGTAAGTGTTATTGCGTTTTGAGACGCATGGGTTACTGTTCACAAATGGCAGTAGCGACCGCAGGGCGGCTGGGCGAGGAACTGAAACACCTCAACAGGCAGGTCACTCGCCGGGGTATGAGCCTCGCACCCGTACTGCCGTTGATGTTCCAGCTGCGGGGTAAGCCCTACAGTTTGAAGTGGTCGCACTTCATGTTCGAGCCGATGTTCCGGGTCGTAGGCATGCCTCGCCGGATGATGCTTCTATGCGGCCGTCAGGTGAGCAAAAGTACCAGCATGGCCGCCTCCCAGATTGGGAGGGCGGCGGTGATGCCCAACTACAACATCCTGACGGTCATGCCTCTCTACGAGCAGGTACGCAAATTCAGCAACAACTACGTACGTCCCTTTATCATCACCTCAGGCATGCGACATCGGCTGGTCAGTGACCTGGGGACCGACTCGGTACTTCAGCGCGCTATTGGCCCTACAAGCCACAACTCGAACCTCTTCTACTCCTACAGTTCAGGTGACCCCAGTCGTGTGAGAGGCGTAGCTGCAGACGAAGTTGACAATGATGAGATCCAGGACCTCGATCACGCCGACCTACCTGTCATCGAACAGTGCATGGGTGCCTCACCGTATAAGGTCGTACGCTATACGGGTACGCCCAAGACCTTCGACAACACAGCCCACATCTTGTGGGAGGATAGCTCTCAGGCCAGATGGCATATCCCCTGCCACTGTGGCAAGATCAACCGAGCGGCAGTAGACGGCGACCTCCTACAGATGATCGGCGACAACTCTGAGCGACCAGATGGCACCAAGCGCACGTTGATCTGCGCGAGGTGTGGCGACGCCCTGAACAGCAGGATCGGCTGGTACGAGCACGACTTCCCGGAGCGACAGCTCATATTCCCAGGTTATCATGCCCCGCAGCCCATCCTCCCCATGCACTACGAATCACCGAAGGATTGGTCAGTCCTCTTAGAGACCCGCGACACGAAGCCTGCGTACGCCTTTCATAACGAGGTCCTCGGCGAGTCCTACGACGCGGGCTCGAAGATCATCACCCAGGAGGAGCTGGTACGGGCCTGCCAGACGACGCCGTGCGAACCGAAGGACATAGAGCCCAATCAGTATACCGCGATGACGACCGGCATCGACTGGGGAGGTCGCGGTAAAGAGAAGACAAGCGATACCGACGATTTCATCTCCAACACGGCGATGGCGGTCGGGGGCATGCGTCCTGACGGCGTGATCGAGATACCCTGGCTCCACAAGGTGCCCTACGTTGTCGATATGAGCCACGAGTCGAAGATGGCCTGTAACGTAGCCGCACAGTCCCGCTCAGACTTCATTGCCCTCGACTACGGTGGCCAGGGTAACGTTCAGCAGGCCCAGGTTGTCGGATGGGGCTGGCCCGAAGAGCGCATCATACCGTTCACCTACTCAGTAATGGCGCCCACACGCCCCATTGTCTGGTATAACCCACCAGCATCCCGGGGCGCGCGGTCCAGCTACACACTGGATAAGCCACGCAGTATACTACTCCTTGCAGAGCTGTTGAAACGCGGCCTTGTGCTCTTACCTAACTCTGAGCGGTATATCAAAGATCACCTCCGCGACTTTCTGAACATCTATGAGGAGAGTCTAGATAATCCGAGCGGCTCTCCCAGGCGTCTGGTCAAAAGAATCAGCCGCAGAACTGACGATATCGTTCACGCGGTCAACTTCGTCGTCATAAGCCTCTATCATTACACTCAGAGCTGGCCGGCTCTGGCTAAAGCATTCGTCGACGAGGAAGTGTTGGTACCACGAGGTTAGAGTAACTCCGCAATCTCAGGATTGCAGTAGATCATCTCGGGCACCCACTGGCTGATCAGCAGTCCTTCCAACGACTTGGTACGGCTCAGCGCGACGTACGCCAGACCGTGACGGCTCTTATCATCCGGGAAGCGCCCGAGCGACCCCATGTCGAACCAGGCCCGCTCCACGGTCATGCCTTGTGATTTGTGGGTAGTGCATGCGTAACCGAGTTTGACGGGGAGGCCCGAAATGGCGTGTTGGACGTAGCGGCCGGTTGGATCTTTGACCTCGCGCAACTGATAGAATACCGTGACCTCCTTGCCGGTGCGATCCAGAAGGACGCGCACCGAGCTAACACTGAAGTTGCGGCCGCTCTCCTTGTAGGCGGCGATGGCCTCGTTGACCTGTCGGCCATCACCGACAGTGGCGCTCATCAGGGTGCCGGTGTCGCCGTTGACGTACTCGCGTGCATGGTCGTTGACGGTGATGAGGACCCTGCACCCCACCGCGAGCGGCTCGCCATGGCTGAAGGGGCTATTAGCGATAGCGTTCATCCTGAATGACTCAGAGCGAGGGCGCTTCTTCTGCTTGTCCCCATCGCGCACGTCTTTGAACGACGCACAGAGCTGAAAGGCTCCCGACGCGGTGTCGTCGACATGCCGCCATAAGCGGAATTGGTTGTAGGCCTCCGTCTTCTGATTGGTGGCATACATCCGTAAGAAGTGATCGTCGTCGGGTGGCTTGGCACAGAGGCAGCCGGAGAAGGCCTCCTCGACGTCCTTGCCAGCCTTACCGACACGCACCTGATTGAGCGCGTTGATGTATTCAGCGTCGGCCTGACGGTGGTTCTCGGTGAGCTTGATAAACTCGAAGTCATCGAGGATGCGCGACTTGAGGATCAGATCATCCTTCACAGGCGCAGCCTGAGCCCAATCGCCCGACATGACGAGCTTCTTGTGATAGGCCTTGGCGGTCGCGTCAATGCAGTCACCCATGTTCTTGCCAATCATCGATGCCTCATCGATGATGTGGTTGTCGGATGTCTGGAGCATGACCATCTTCAGATAGTCCTCGTTCCAGACCTGCCAGTTGTCGCGACTGAAGCAGTACGCCGAGTCGACCGTACCACCCTCGATGTGCATGGCGGCCTTACCTGTCGTCGCGTAGGCTTCCCACCAACCTGTCGCACGGAGGTGGTTGAGCACGGTGCTCTTGCCCGATCCGGCAGCGCCGGTCAGAACGATGCGCTTCTTTGGAGTCTTGAGTATGGTGTCAACGGCAGCCTGTTGCTCGTCAGACAGCTCTACTCCGTCTCCAGGCAGGGTTTGGTTGTTGGGCTCCATATCTTTTCAAAACCTTTCACATAGGTGATCGCGCAACCCTCGATGCGGCAGAATAGCCTGCCACCAAGGGTGAGGCGTGTTGAGTCGAAGCGACCGGTCTTCACGTGATGCAGATGCGTGAGCACGTAGACCCAAGCGCTGTGACCCTTCTTCCTGGCTCGGAAGGTCGTGCCTCCCGTTACCAGGAGGTCGGCACCGTAGAGCAACAGGTCGAAGGCTGCAGGGCTTCCTAGCCACACATAGTGTTCGAGAGGGAACATGACCCCCTGGGTGTGTACGGAGGTTGTCATAGCTAAGAAAAAAGCCTTTCAACCAGAGAGTGAATGAGAAGAACATGCCGCCCCCAACAACAACGTGAGAGGTTGTTGTTGGGGGCGGCTGAGTTCATGTTTCGCGGTCTACCACCTCAGCCGACTCCTCGGCCTCGGTGGGTATGACGACTTCCGGAACGTCGAGCACCGGAGTCGGGGCTTCGTCGACTTCGACTTCGTAGTCGAAGGAACGAAGCTTTGATGCCAGGCGCCTGTGGCGCGTCTTGTAGCCGGGGAAGACATGCCTCCCCAGCCGGGTCTGATACAGGCCCGGATACTTGATCGGCACCGCGATGGTGCCGTCCTTCTCGGCCTGTTCGACGATCTGGTTGAACTCCCCCTGTTCAATCAGATCGAGCAGCGCGCCGTGCGCTGCCGAGTGAGAGCGCCATGCCGCTTCGGTGCGGCTCAGCGCCTTCGGGGCCAGAACACCACGGTGGGTATTCTGACTCCCGACGACCGTGATGAATTTCTTCTTCACGGTCTCTTGCCCTTCGTGGGCGATAACGAGGGTGATCACCCCCGTTTTGCGAAGACGAGCTTGCAGCGCCTTCGCAAGGTTGGTCCGGGCGTAGATGCCCGGACGTGAATTGTGGAGCAGGCTCGCGATGATCTTGAGCCTCCCCGTGATATACCCAGCCCCCGCGTTACGCGGGAGTTCCAGGTACAGCGTCGCCCCATCCTCCTTACATGGGGCGGGTTTCGTGTTTTTGGGGGTCTTGGCATTTGCCATCTCGTATCCTTAAGTCTAAGGCGTTTCGACGTTACGAAGGGCAGCGACGGGCAGCTGCTCGGTGATACCCAGGTCCTTCGCGATACCTGGGCAACGGTGGAGAATGCTCTGTCCAAAGGCACGCACGCTCTCAGCCTGCGCCGTCTGGATCAGAGCGGGGTGCCTCTCGGCGACGCACCCCAGCGCCTTCAGAAGCTCCACCGCTTCTGAAGGTCGCTGCTTGAGCTTCGGCTTCACTTCCAGCAGCTGCGCGCCGTCATTGTTGGCGTCTTTCAGCTGCTCCGCAAAGAACTCGAAGCTCTTGGCCACGTATGCGAACACGACGTTCACCAGTACGCGGCAGACCGTCTCGGTGGAAAGCGTGGTCCCCACCTTGGTCGTGATGCGGCCCTTGAAGCTTGGGAGGGCCGCGACGCGCTGAATCACGTCAATCAGGCTCTGCTCGCACGGGACATCCAGGAGCGCGAACTCCTTGGCCTTCCTATGCGAGAAGATCTTGCCCGGCCGCTCGTGCGCGTAGCACGCCGCAGCCAGGTCTTTGGTCACCTGGGTCGAAGCCCTTTCGGCTTCCTGCCCCTTCAGCCCGTCGATCTGGTCCTGCAATTCAATCGCTCGGGGGCAGTCGAACGACTCACAATCATCTAACCTTTCTTCTAATCTCTCAATAGTAGTCATAACTCTCTCCTGTGGACACCTCGACCCACCACACCGGCGGGCCGCGAAGTGTCCAGGTGGCGGGGGCAAACGTGCCCTGCGACGTACGCAGCTCACGCTTATCCCCCAGGATGTAGCGACGATATGCCTGCACGGTATCGGTCCCCCGATACTTCACTGGCATGACCTGAGGATGCGGTGTCAGCCCCTTGTCGGGGTACTCCACATTCCGCTTCGTCGCCAACTCCCACGCCTTCGCCATCACGTCCATCGCGGCGTGATCAGCGGCCCCGCGACCTTGTGCTGCACGCCGGATCGAGAACTCCCGATTCAGCTCAAAGCAGAAGGTCAGAAGCCACTCCAGATTGGCGAAGGACTCAGCCGCCCATTTGACACAGGGGTGGCCGAGATGCGTGGGCCTGTAGAGGCCCTCCTTCCAGAGGCCTCTCAGGTGGAGAGCGGAGCAGCCGATCTGCGCCGCCTCCTTTGGTTGAGACCTGACGTGCACATCGCAGTGGTTGCGAGCGCACGTCAGGGTGTCGCGGTCGGTGAGGAAGATGTTCACCGCATACGCAGTGTATAGCTGCCCTCGAACGCCTTATTGTCCTGATTGTAGGTCAGGATCCGGGGGTCCTCACCTCTCCAGCGAAGGGTCAGGACTTTGCCCTCTAATGTCCAACCTTCCTCAATCCAACCACCCGAGTGGTCGAAGACGCCATTTTGGTCAAAGTTGTAGACGTAGTATCCCTCCATCCACGTTTCGTTGACAAGTAGTCGACGTAACTGCGGCAGACCGCGCTGTTGGTTAGCTACGGGGCGGCCAAGCATCAAGGCCTCCTCCGCCGCTTCGTCCTCGGCCTTGATCTCGTCGTACTTCGCCTTGATGGCGATAGCGGTTTCGAGATCACCGCGCTTCGTGACGCGCGTCAGCTCTTCGTTGAGGCCCTTGATCGCGTTATCGCGGGCTTCTGCTTTGGCCTCCTCGTAGTCTTCGAGGGCGTCGGCCAAGCCCTTCTCGTAGGCGCCGATGATACGCTCGGCGCGGCGGCTCAGCTCGCCCTCCTCCGCCCCGACGGGGCAGATCAAGAAGGCGAGCAGAATGATGATAGTTAGCTTCATCACTAGCCCCCGTTTTCTGCGGCGACCTGAGCCGCCAGTTTATTGATTTTATTGCACGCATCGCGCGTGCAGTGCTTCGAGCTAACCCCGAAATTCAGGGGCTTGGGCCAGCTTGGGTGCGAGATGCGGACGCTCCACTTCTCGCGTTTCACCTTGCACCCCAAGCTCTCGCAGATCTCGATGACCTCCGGGAGCTTGGTGTTGTTGGTGACCACTACCCGTGCAGTGGTCGCCGTGATGTCGGCCAGTGCCCCGCTCACGACTCGCGGAGGACCAGAGTTGAGGATCTCGACCACCTTGTCGGCCTTCGCTTCCTCCTTTTGTCGCCTTTGTTCATCAGTGGCCTTCTTGCGCTCCTCGCGCTTACGAAGGCGATCCTTACGCCCGCGTAAGCGCTCGGCCTCGGTCTCCTCAGGGCGGCGGGTGGTATCAGCACCGTTGCCCTTGAGGTAGAGGTTAACCGCCTCCGAGATGGAAGCGGAACCCGTACCCACCAGCTTCTTGGCGACGGCTTGGGTGGACCCGGACCGTTGCTTCGCGAGCCAGGGCAGGACCACCTGCGGGTCAACGAAGACCCGGGCGACCTTGTTGGCGTCGGTCTGGAGCCGCTGCCCCATGCCCGACTTGAGGATGATCAGGCGGGCGTTCTCGGACGAGCAGTCCAAGAACTCCGCCAGACCAGCGGCGGTCATCCACACGCGACCGCTCATGACAGCTGCGAGCGGAAGACCTGAGGGGCTCTCCCGGGCGACGCGACACTCGGGCGGCCCCTCATCCTCTTCTTCTTCCCATTCAGGCGGCGGAGGCTGGATGCGCTTTGGGGGCGCAACCGCCTCCGGTCCCAGGATCTCCTGGGTGGCCGGTGCTGCCTCCTCCGCCTCCTGTTCGGCCGCCACGGGAGTGGCGACCTTCAGGCGCTGGACCTCTTCGAGGACCAGCGATGCCGAGGCCTCCTGGTCGGTGACCAGTTCGAGGGTCTCGGCGGCTGTCCTGTAGACCTTGTCGATGGCCTCCAGGACAGAGGTCATGTCGACGTTGCCGCCAACGGTTGGGGCCGGGGCGTCGTCGCCCTTGAGCAGGTCGAGATCACAGGTGACCCCGACCTTCTTGTCGGCCATGTTTTGGAGAGTCTCCAGAAGCGCCGCCTCTGACAGCGGCGCCTCCACGATAAGGCGGAGCTTCATTACTCCACCTCACCTTCGGCGACCAGGTCCTCGGTCCGTTCCCCGTAAACGGGGAGAGTGCCCCAGAAGGGCACATAGGTGCCCATCTCCTGGCCGTATGCCAGGTACGTGGTCTCTCCGGGCTCAACCGTCATCTCAGCCCCGTCTACATAAAACGTGACGGGGGATTCCGAAACGTTCTCGACGCTCCGGTAGTCGGAGACGAAGACGGCCTTCAGCCAGCCCGGCTGGTGGTCCTTCACCACCAAGTTGGTGGTCATCTTGTCGTGGCCCATCAGAAAGAAGACGATGGCCGAGGCCGCCCCGAGGGCCAGGGTGGCGCCGGTGACGGTGATCGCCCAGGCGATCCAGCCGTAGACGCGGCTCGTCTTCTTGGCCTTGGCGCCCCGGCCCTTGCCATCGACGAACTTCTCCAGCTCGTCGTCGTCGACCGTGCCCTCGACGGCCTTGGTGTTGTTGTTGGTGTTGGGGGTGGTGTTGGTATTGCTCATGATACTTGCCCTTTCAGGCTCTCGTGCGGGTCTTACCCCGCTGTGTCTGAGGTGCCGAATGCATCCTCAGTTTGGACAGCCCAGGCGGCCCCTTCCAGGACCACGAAAGCGATGAGCCATCCGTTGATGGTGCCGGTACAGGCGTACTGCCAGACCAGCAATAGGTGGGGCGCGCAGACGCCTAAAGCGAAAAGAAATCTGAGCATGGCATGCCCCCTAATTGAACGGTCGGCACCAGCTGCCGATCGCCTTGGCCAGCTGCATCAGCGGACAGCTGATGCCGGCGACGGGAGCGCCGGGGTCCTCCTTGAGGATCTCAGCGTACTCTTTACGACCATTTGCACATTCAACAGCAGGTCCTTCCAATCTATGCAATTTACCTTCAACCCACCATGCTTTATGACCATACTTCCATACAAGAGCAGGTCCATCTAAACGATGACGTTTGCCGTCAACATACCATTCTTTATTACCATTTGACCTTTCAATAGCAGGACCATCAGTACGATGAAGTTCACCTTCAACCCACCATTCTTTATTACCATTCGACCATTCAACAGCAGGTCCATCAGAACGATGAAATTTACCATCAAACATCCATTCAGTTCTATCTTCATAAACTC